>Ga0209636_10000318_pt1 | contig 44855 bp, 38 predicted proteins | sample DeeMarSWOR152_54_FD_187464 | JGI IMG/M metagenome (GOLD analysis project Ga0209636, IMG submission 187464) | Marine sediment microbial communities from White Oak River estuary, North Carolina - WOR-1-52-54 (SPAdes) (version 2) | ecosystem: Environmental > Aquatic > Marine > Intertidal zone >...
AAAAATTCATTTATTTTCATGAGATTGTTTCGTTTAACTCGCAATGACACCAAAGCAATGAGATTGCCACTCCCTTAGGACTGGCAATGACATCGGAAAAACATTAATTGCGTTTACGATAATCAACGTGGATAAAATGAAAAGAGCGGCGATAGTGTTTATGTTGAGTCTGTTCATCGGATGTGCTGCCGTCTTTTCCTCTGAGGAAGTCATCGACCGAGTAGTGGCTGTGGTCAATGAGGAAGTCATCACTCTGACAGACTTGAAGATCGCGGAAGCCTTTGGAGTATATGATGAGGAACTCGAGAATGGGGATGGGAATAGGCGTTCTCGCATCCTTGAAAAACTGATCGATCAGAAACTGGTTATACAACTCTCAGGTGAGGAGATTTCTGTGGCTGATGAGGAGCTGGAGGAGGCTCTGAGGAGGATGACAGAGAAGCTGGGAAAGAGTGAAGTCGATAGAAAGATGGAAGAGTTCGGACTGGCCTGGGATGACCTGAAGGAGTGTATTCAGGAAAAAATACTGTATCAGACAATCATTACCCAAAAATTCAGCAAGGTGAACCCGGTGAGCGTGAAAGAGATCGAGGATTATTATCAGAGAATCTATATCCCTGCTCAGAAAGGGAAAGGAGCAGAGCCTAGGCCGATGATGGAGATCCTTGCTGAAATTGAGTCCAGTATCAAACAGGAGAAGATCAAGACTCAAGTTGAAGATTGGATAACCAACCTGAAGGAAAAATCAGATATTCAGATCTTGATAAAAGACATAATGGCGTCTGCCTGATAAGGAGCGAAAAATGAGCCGAGCAGCCTTCTTGTTTCCCGGCCAGGGTTCTCAAATGGTGGGCATGGGGAAGTCCTTTTATGAATCTTTTCCCCAAGCTGCGGACCTCTTTGTCCGAGCGGATGAGGCACTTGGTTTTGGGATATCAAAGCTGTGTTTTGAAGGGCCGGAAGAAGAGCTCAAGCTGACGCAGAACACCCAGCCTGCTCTCCTTCTGGTCAGCTGTGTGGTCTATGCCCTTTTAGGAAAAGAGCCTTATATGGCCGCCGGACACAGCCTGGGCGAATACTCGGCTTTGGTGGCTGCGGGCTCCCTGGCTTTTGAGGATGCTCTTCGCCTGGTCCATAAAAGAGGGAGATACATGCAGGAGGCTGTGCCAGTAGGGGTCGGTGCTATGGCTGCTGTTCTCGGCTCTAGCTATGGTGATATCGAAAAAGCCCTGGCCGGCGTGGGAAGCGGAGTCGTCCAGATAGCCAACTGGAACAGCCAGGAACAAATCGTCATCGCCGGGCACAAGCAGGGGGTGGAGGAGGCCCTGGACCTGATTAAACCGCCGCGGTCGGTGATGCTGCCGGTCAGCGCCCCTTTTCACTGCAGCCTCATGCACAGCGCCGAGGAAAGGCTGTCTCAAGACCTGGCTCAGACTGAATTCGGGGACTTGAGGTTTCCGATCGTGACCAACGTGGACGCTCGGGTGATCCGCACCGGAGAGGAAGCGAGAGATTCCCTGAAAAGGCAGGTGACCCGGCCGGTCCTTTGGTACAGGTCCATGGAGATCATGAACAAAGAGAACATCGATGTGTTTGTTGAATTGGGTTCGGGTAAGGTTCTCTCCGGATTGGCGAGAAGGATAGGCCGTGGCTGGGATTCATCTCCTGCTATCCTGAATATCGAGGACCCGGAAACGCTCGCTAAAGTAAAAGCGTCACTCTAGGGTTTCCTTGGAGAGGACGAGAGGACCGTATTTAATATAATATTCTACGGCTGAGGTCCAGGCCGTGAAGACGACGACCCAGAGTCCGATCTGACCCAGAATAGAGAAGCTTCCCAGGTATTTCTCCCCCAGTATGAGTATGCCTATGGTTATGGTCTCAAAGAGCATCTTGAGCTTGGCAATCCGCGACGCTGAGATGATGATTCCTTTTGCGGAAGCGATGGCTCTGAATCCTGTGACTGCGATTTCCCGTCCCAGTATGATGACCACCATCCAGGCAGAAACAGCTCCCAGCTGGACGAGGCAGATGAAAGCTGAGGCGATGAGCAGTTTATCCGCGATCGGGTCCAGGAGCTTGCCCAATGAGGTAATTTGTTTTCTCCGCCTGGCTACGATCCCGTCGAGCGAATCCGTGAGCGCCGCCAGGACGAAGATTATGAATGCGGTCAGCTCTTTTCCGCTGAACTCGGTGAGCAGAGCCACGACCAGGCCCGGGATGAAGAGAATCCTGAGCAACGTGAGGAATATGGGGAGGTTCATTGTAGGAGATATACTACAGCCTGAAATTGATGTCAAATCTTTGCGTGATGGGGGACGTTCCCTGCGGGGACACTTTTTTTCGTTGTCTATAATTAAATTATAAAAGGGTGTCCCCTCGGGAACATCCCCTTATTACAGCGCCGGTTCCCCTCCATCCAAGCCAAGAACCTCCCACCCTCCGCCATGGGCTTCGGATGGAGGAGAACCGTCACTGCACTTCCCCATTAATTGGCTTGTTTCCCTCTTCACGGAAATAAAGATGGTTAGAATGGCCGCTCGACTGTTGAAAAAACGAAGCTCTGCGGGTATAGTTGTCTAAGGAAAATGGCCGGTAAAAGCTCCACCACCCCGATGATGCAGCAGTACCTGCGGATCAAGAATAATTATCAAGATACGCTCCTGTTTTTCAGGCTGGGCGATTTCTACGAGATGTTCTATGAGGATGCCAAAGTCGCCTCCTCGGTGCTGGAGATCGCCTTGACTTCACGTCAGAAAGTTCCGATGTGTGGGATCCCTTACCACGCGGCTGAATCCTACCTCACCAAGCTTCTCAAACGTGGCTTTAAAGTGGCCATCTGTGAGCAGGTCGAAGATCCCAAACAGGCAAGGGGAGTGGTCAAGAGAGATGTGGTTAAGGTATTGACTCCGGGGACCGCACTCGAGCTGGAGCTTGAAGGAGCCAAGGAGAATACCTATATCGCCAGTCTGTATATAGAGGACAAAGGCTGGGGACTGGCCCTCATCGACCTGGCCACCGGCCAGATGAGGACCACTGAGAGTGATTCCCTGGAAAATCGCGCTCTGGAGGATGAGCTTTTCAGGCTGGCGCCCAAGGAGATCATCTTTCCTGAGAGCCGGGAGAAGGCGGTCGCTGAGCTCCTCTCCCGCAATGAGATGGTATCCGTTTTGAAAAGCCCGCTGGAGGATTGGGTTTTTGATTATTCTCAAGCCAAGAATATCCTGGAGGGGCATTTCCGGGTGAAGTCTCTGGCCGGGTTCGACCTTGAGGATAAGCGCCTGGCTGTCTCCGCGGCCGGCGCTTTGCTGGATTATTTGAAAAAGGTGAGAAAGGATTCTTTATCCTTGATTCACAAAGTCTCCTATGTCCAATCCGGTTTCCAGATGATCCTTGACGCGACGACGATAAAGAACCTGGAGCTTGTCAAAAACCTGAGGGATAACAGCCTGAAGGGTTCCCTTCTGGATATCATCGATTTCACCATGACCTCCATGGGTGGAAGACTCCTCAGGAACTGGCTTCTTCATCCTCTTTTCGACTGCTCAGAGGTCAACAGAAGGCTGGATGCTGTCGCTGAGCTGCTCGACCAGACCATAGAGCGCAATGAGCTGAGAGAGCGTTTGAAGGAGATCCTGGACCTGGAGAGGCTCACCGGAAAGATCTCCCTGGCGGTTGCCCATGCTCGTGACCTGGTTTCTTTGAAAAGATCGCTTCTGCCTCTCCCCCGGATCCAGATGCTTATCAAATCTTTTTCAGCCAGGCTGGTGAAACAGATACACAAGCACTGGGACAATGGGCAAGACCTTGTGAAATTGATAGATAGAGCTGTCATGGAGGAACCCGCGTTTCTGCTGACTGAGGGAGGAATCATCAAGGACGGCTACAGCTCTGAGCTGGATGAGCTGAGGAAACTCAGCCATTCCGGAAAGAGCTTCATCTCTCTTCTCGAGAAAAAAGAAAGAGAGAGGACAAAGATCTCCTCTCTCAAGATTCGCTACAACAGGGTCTTCGGCTACTACATCGAAGTCACAAAGCCGAACCTGCCGCTGGTCCCCGCTGATTATATCCGGAAACAGACTTTGGCCAACTCTGAGCGGTTCATCACTCCTGAGCTTCAGGAGTATGAGACGAAAGTCCTTAACGCCGAAGAGAGGATAGCGGAATTGGAGTACAACCTGTTCCTGGAGGTCAGAGGGAAGATCTCAGAAGAGACAAAGAGGCTGCAGAAGATTGCGGGGGATATCGCCACCTTGGATATCATATCCTCCCTGGCTGAGCTGGCCTCCTCCCGGAATTACCGCCGTCCTGTCGTCAACACAAAAGATCGGATCGAGATAGTGGAAGGCCGGCATCCCGTCATTGAGGTGACTAATGACGAGCCTTTTATCCCCAACGATACTTACCTGGATAGAAAAGATGACCAGATTCTGATCGTTACCGGACCGAACATGGGAGGAAAATCCACCTACTTGAGGCAGGTCGCTCTTATCTGCATTCTCGCCCAAACCGGTTCCTTTGTGCCGGCCAAAGAGGCTGAGATAGGTGTGGTCGACCGGATTTTCACCCGGATCGGGGCAATGGATTTTTTAATTGCCGGCCAGTCGACCTTCATGGTCGAGATGCTGGAGACAGCCAGGATTCTCAACAACGCCACGGATAAAAGCCTTATTTTACTCGACGAGATCGGAAGGGGAACGAGCACTTTTGACGGGTTGAGCATCGCCTGGGCTGTGGCGGAATATATCCATGAGAAAGAAGAGGTCAGGGCCAAGACTCTCTTTGCCACGCATTATCACGAATTGACCGAGCTGTCTCTGACCCTGCCCCGGATCAAGAACTCTCACGTCACCGTGAAGGAGAGGGAGGATGATATCGTTTTCCTGAGGAAGATCGTCCCCGGTCCTTCGGACCAGAGCTACGGCATTCATGTGGCCAAGCTGGCCGGAGTTCCCCGGGATGTCATCGATAGAGCTAAGGAAATTCTCTTCAACCTGGAGAAACAGGAATTGGACGATGCCGGTCGGCCGAGGCTCGCCTACCGGTCCTCAAAGAAAAGAGACAAGGCCCAGCTTTTCCTGTTTCAACAGGACAGGGAGCAGGCCCTGCTGGAGGATATCAAAGGGGATATTGATAAATGCAATGTATCGGAGATGACGCCCCTAGATGCTTTGAATTTCCTCAGCCAGCTTAAACGGAAGATCAAAAGCGGAAAGAAAGAGAACAAAAGCGGAAAAAAGTAGAACGGACAGAGCTCGGAATGAGGAATGAATGAATTTTGGTTCCCCGCTGCTAACTGGCGATGGCTGAGCTCTGAAATGATGGAGGCGATCGGTCATGGCCTGTTTGGCGTTCAGTCTTAGGAATCAGAACTTGTCAGACTCATCAGAGATATCGAACTCTTCGCCTTCTTCCTCTTCTTCCTCACCGAATTCTTCTTCATCGAATCCTTGATTTTCGTCAAAGAGCATTTCTCCCTCTTCTTCTTTCCGCTTTGCCATTGCGATCTCGAACTCTTCCTTATCCTCGTAGCGTCTGATATAGCTTGAGGCTGTATCGCTGTAGCACAGTTCAAGGTGGTCATCCTCGATGATGCAGAATACAGATTGGCAGTGGCCTGTTTGAAGGTCGCCCACGGTTTCCATGACCTTTCCTGCTTTTTTTATCGCATCCAGGGTCAGCCAGCTCGAAATTTCAATCTCTTCCATCGGTATCCACATGAAAAAAATACCAAGTTTTATCAAATTGTCAAGAGGTTAATTATAAAAATTTATGAACCGCCGAATTCGGGTTTCTCCCTCTCCTTTACTCTCTTGACACAGAGGAGCTTGATTCATTAAATAAAAGAGGAGAAAAAAATGAAATGGGATAAATTCACTGTCATGGCTCAGGATGCCTTCCAACTGGCCCAGTCGAGAGCTGAAGAGCTTGGCCATCAGGAACTGAAGCCAGAGCATCTCCTCTGGGCATTTCTAAGCCAGGAGGAGAACATCGTCAATTCCGTCCTGGCTAAGGTCGGAGTCAGTGTCCCCAGAGTTCGTGAAGACCTGAACTCTGCCCTGGATAAGATGCCCAAGATCAAGGGAGCCGGGGAGGCATACATCTCTTCCTCCCTGAGGAAGATCATGAACGAGGCGCAAAAGGAGGCGGACAAGCTCAAGGATGAATACATCTCCACTGAACATCTTTTTCTTTCTTTGCTGAAGGAAGGCTCTAGCGAGGCGAGCCGGATACTGCGTGAAAACGGTGTGAGCGAGGACGCTGTGCTCCAGGCGCTAATGGCTGTAAGGGGGACGCAGAGGGTAACTGACCAGCAGCCTGAAGCCAAATACAGGGTCCTGGAGCGGTACGCCCGGGATATCACTGAGCTGGCCAGGCAGGGGAAGCTGGACCCGGTTATCGGCAGAGAGGATGAGATTCGAAGGGTCATCCAGGTTCTCTCCCGGAGGACGAAGAATAATCCGGTCCTGATCGGTGAAGCCGGAGTGGGAAAGACGGCCATCGTCGAGGGGCTGGCCCAGCGCATCGCCAACGGCGACGTGCCTCAACCGCTCAAGAACAAGCGGCTGATCGCCCTGGATATCGGTTCTCTGGTTGCTGGGACTAAATACCGGGGAGAATTCGAAGACAGGCTCAAAGCCATCCTCAAGGAGATCAAAGAAGCGGAAGGGGAGATCGTCCTGTTCATCGATGAGCTGCACACCATCATCGGGGCCGGTGCTGCCGAAGGCGCGGTCGATGCCTCGAATATGCTGAAGCCGTCGTTGGCCAGGGGAGAGCTTCGTTGCGTGGGAGCCACCACCCTTAACGAGTACAAGAAGCACATCGAGCGGGACGCGGCTCTGGAGAGAAGATTCCAGCAGGTCTACGTGGGCGAGCCCTCGGTGGAGGAGACCATCTCTATCCTCAGGGGTTTAAAAGAAAAATACGAGGTTCACCACGGTGTGGAGATCAAGGATTCGGCGATCGTTGCCGCGGCGACTCTATCCCACCGCTACATCGCTGACCGCTATCTTCCGGATAAAGCCATCGACCTGATAGATGAAGCGGCTTCCCGTATCCGGATCGAGATAGACAGTATGCCTGAGGAGATCGATGAACTGGAAAGGAAGATTATCCAGCTCGAGATCGAGAGGCAGGCCCTGAGAAAAGAAAAAGACAAGAGTGCCAAGGAAAAATTGGACAAATTGAGCAAGGAGCTGGCCGATTTGAAGGAGGAAAGCGGTGCCCTCAAAGCCCGCTGGCTGCGGGAAAAGGAGATGATTGAATCCATGAACAGGTTGAAGGAGGAGATGGACCAGCTCAAGGTGGAAGAGCAGAACGCGGAAAGAGCCGGTAACCTGGAGAAGGTGGCCGAGATCAGGTACGGAAGGCTGAAAGAGAACGAGAAGAAGATGAAAGAGATCTCTCAGAAATTGGCAGAGGTTCAGAAGGGCGGGAAGATGCTCAAGGAAGAGGTGGATGAGGAGGATGTGGCTGAAGTCGTTTCCAAATGGACGGGAATCCCTGTCTCTAAGATGCTCGAGGGAGAAGTGGAGAAACTGGTGAAGATGGAGTCTGTGCTGGCCGAGAGGATCAAGGGCCAGGACCATGCTCTGCGGGCGGTCTCTGACACCATACGGCGGGCCAGAGCCGGGATCCAGGATGCTTCCCGGCCTCTGGGATCGTTTATTTTTCTGGGGCCCACCGGCGTCGGCAAGACCGAGCTGGCCCGGGTCCTGGCCGAGTTTCTGTTTGACGATGAGAAAGCCTTGGTCAGGCTCGATATGTCGGAGTATATGGAGAAGCATACGGTGTCCCGTATGATCGGAGCTCCTCCCGGATATGTGGGGTATGAGGAAGGAGGCCAGCTTACCGAGGCCATCAAGCGGCGGCCCTATTCGATCATCCTCCTCGATGAGATCGAGAAAGCCCACGGCGATGTGTTCAATATCCTTCTTCAGATACTCGATGATGGACGCCTGACAGACGGAAAAGGAAGAACGGTCGATTTCAAGAACACCATCATCATCATGACCTCGAACCTGGGCAGCCAGGTGATCAAGGAACTCAGCCAGGATTACACCAAGATGGAAAGGGAAGTGATGGCCATCCTGGAAAGCCATTTCCGGCCTGAATTTCTGAACAGGATGGATGAAGTCATCATTTTCAAAGCCCTTAGCCAGGATGCGATCCTGGAGATCGTGGACCTGCAGATCGATGAGCTGCGGAAAAGGCTCAGAGAAAAGGGGATTGGCATCGAGTTGAGTGACAAGGCAAAGAGATTGCTGGCTGAAAGGGGATATGACCCGGTTTACGGGGCTCGTCCCTTGAAGCGGACGATCCAGAGAGACATCCAGAATCCCCTGGCCCAGAAGATCCTGGAGGGTAAATATACGGAGGGAGCCAGGATCAGGGTCGATGTGAATGAGAAAAACGAGTTTGTTTTCTCCAAGAGATCCTGAGCATCCGGATGGCCTGTCGGAAGCAGCTCTATCTCCGGGATAAATAATTATGGAGGTAGTATCTGTTAGAGCGCCGTATCCCCTCCATCCTCGCCAAGACCCTCCCACCCTCCGTCATGGGCTGCGGAGGGAAAGGAGCCGGCGCTGCACGTCTCGATCAGTCAAGTATTTTGCTCATCACGGACATTAATATTCTTAGGGGACTGGTTCTGATTCATGGATGAATGGGGTGGCCGGCACAAATGAGTGTTTGAGAAATGTTCCGAATTTTACTATAGTAGTCCTGTATAGAACGCGTTAAGGAGAGAGGCAGATGAAAGAAAAAGTCAAAAAAGCGTTGGAAGAGATAAGACCTCACCTCAAAGCCGATGGCGGCGACGTGGAGCTTGTTGATGTCACAGATGACGGGGTGGTCAAGGTCAGGCTTTTAGGTGCTTGCGAAGGATGCCCGATGCGGGAAATGACGCTGACTCACGGCATCACCCGCTTTATCAAGAAGAAAGTCCCGCAGATCAAGGAAGTGCAAGCCGTTTAGGCCTGTTATGGACGAAGATCCCTGAAGCGAGAAAGAAAAAGGCTAGAAACAATCCATTTGACAAAGAAAATCAAAATGGGTAAACAAAGTGAAAACAAGAGGAGGTCAGCATGAACAGAGGGAAGTCTTGTGTTTTGGTCATCCTGTTTCTTTGTTTTTCGAGTTCGCTGGCTCTGGCGAACGGCTTGAACCTCAACAGCCTGGGCACAAGGGCCCTGACCATGGGCGGCGCTTTTGTGGGGCTGGCTGATGATTTCAGCACCATTTACTGGAATCCGGCCGGAATGGCTTTTTTCAGCAATAAATACTTTGGTTTCTACGGGACAGATGTGATACCAACTCAGGAGTTCACTCTGGATGTGGATATTCCCCCGCTTGTCCGCCTTGTGGGCGCTGAGACGGAGACCAAGCATTATCTTTCCGGCCTGGCGGCCTATTATCATCCCGTCAGTGAGAAAGTCGTAGTCGGGCTTGGTGTCTACGTTCCTTCCGGACTGGGCGCCAGCTGGAATGGGGCTGATTTTGCAGCTCTGTCCAATAACAATCCGTTCCTTGACTGGAAGAGCAAGATTGGGCTGGTCACTTTTTCTCCCGGGATCGGCATTCAGGTCAGCGAGAAGCTGGCCGTCGGAGTGACCTTTAATGTCAATTACGGCTTGTTCAACCTGGCCATGCATGCTGGAGCCGCACCTAATCCGGCTCCACCTCCTGCTGAAGTTGACCTCGGCCAATACGAAGACAGCATGAAAGGCTGGGGATACGGGGCGACAGTGGGCGTCCTGTTCAAGCCCATCGACAAGCTGAGCATCGGAGCAACCTTCAGGAGTGCCAGCACTGTGAAGTTCAAGGGAGAATCCACTATCTCCGGCATGGGAGCTCTGGGATTAAGCGAGACATCGGATACGGAGAGAAACGTCACCTGGCCGATGTGGCTTGCTGTCGGAGTTGCTTTCCAGCCCTTAGAAGGACTGACCTTGACTGGCGACCTCCAGTGGACCCAGTGGTCCAAGATCGGTGTGATAGAGACGACATTTGTAGACCCTCTCTGGGCGGCGATGATGAGTCTTAGCGGAGATGATCTCAGGCCCATGGACTGGGATGATGCCCTCCAGATCCGGTTAGGCGCTGAATACAGGTTCAATAATTACGCATTTCGCGCCGGCTACTATTACGACCCTTCACCGGCTCCAACGACAACCTTGAACGTTCTCCTCCCCAGCTATGATTTTCAGGTGGTTACCGCAGGATTTGGTTATTCGCTGAACGGCCTTCAGCTTGACTTCGGCATCGAGTACCTGATGGGCAAAGACAGAAGCGTTCCGTTTAATGTGGTCACTATTCCTGTCGATCCCTTCTTCACCATCGAGATGCCCGCAGGCTATGAGACAGCCATGCCCGGTGCCTATAAAATGAACATCATCGTTCCTACTATCTCCGTCAGTTACAGATTCTGAGGCCAGAGCCTGGGAAGACAAGGGCAGAGGCCAAGGGTTTCAATATTCAGACTGACTTGTCTTCTGAGGACATGAACGCGCAATCCTCCATTTCCTTTATAAAGGAGATAAAATGAAAGTTCGGAAGGCCATCATTCCGGCGGCAGGCTTCGGGACACGGTTCCTCCCGGCTACCAAGAGCCAGCCAAAAGAGATGCTCTCGGTGATAGATAAACCCCTTATCCTCTACAGCGTGGAGGAAGCCGTTCAGTCCGGCATCGAGCAGATCGCCATCATCACCAGCAGGGGGAAATCGACGATGGAGGATTTCTTCGACCAGGGCCCTGAGCTGGAGCAGTTCCTCGAGGAAAAAGGGAAGATTGATCTCCTGGAGGAAGTGAAGAGGATCTCGGAGCTGGCGGAGTTCTGTTACATACGGCAGAAACAAGCCCTCGGCCTGGGACATGCTGTCCTCATGGGAGAAGAGTTTATCGGCCAGGAGCCCTTTGCGGTCCTTCTTCCCGATGATATTTACGACTATCCCATACCCTGCACAAAACAGCTCATCGATGTCTCCGAAGAAAAGGGAGCATCGGTCATCGTCCTCGGTGAGACGGATGAGCAGGGGACCAGGCTGTACGGCATAGTCAAGCCCAAAAAGATATCAGAGCGTGTCTTTCAGATCGAGGACTTGGTCGAGAAGCCCGGGCCGGAGAAGGCCTTTTCCAACCTGGCCAGCCTCGGCAGGTATGTTTTCACTCCCGAGATTTTCGAAGGGATAAGAAAGACCAAGCCCGACCACAGGGGAGAGATGCAGCTTCCGGATGGTATCAAGTTCCTCATCGGAAAACAGCCCGTCTACGGAGTCATCTACGAGGGAACCCGCTACGATTGCGGGGATAAGATGGGCTTCCTTGAAGCCACGGTCTCCCTGGCCCTGAAAAGGCCCGAGTTCAGCCAGAGACTTAGGGATTTCCTGAAATCTCTCGAGTTATAAATGGGCCTTTGCCAAACTGGATTCTTCGATTTTATGTAATAACTGCAGTCCGTAACTTAGGAACTCGATATATCTTTAAAGAATTTCGCTTTTGCCTGTTGAAAAACCAAAAGGGGAACCAATCTTACAGACTTGATGGATGATGACTGGGCCGGAATTTGAAGGAGAATGGCGAGGGACGGAATCGAACCGCCGACGCAGAGATTTTCAGTCTCTCGCTCTACCGACTGAGCTACCTCGCCATGAGTGATGGTCAGCTTTCAATCGCGATTAAGTATAATTTCACACTCATAAAATGTCAATTGTTTAACCAATATTATTCATAAGAAGGCTAAATTGAAATAGGGGATAGGTTGTGATATTCTTTAGGCGGAGGAAAGCCCTATGCGAGAAGAAGAGCTTAAAAAGCTTTTGCTGAAGGAAAACGAAGAATTCAGGAAAGCGAATAAACTCCATCAGCAGTACGAGAAAAAGCTGGAGAAATTGAAGGCCAAAAGTTATCTGACCGAGTCGGAGAAACAGGAAGAAAAGGAGTTGAAGAAGAAAAAGCTCATTCTTAAGGACAAGATGTATTTCCTCATGTCCGAATACAAAAAATCTCTTTGATGCTTTTATCATTGAACAATGGGTGCGATAAAGAAGATAAGAGTGGCCATGGTTGGCACGGATTCTCTGCGCGGGAAAGAGCTCAGAAAGATCCTGGACACGAAGAATTTCCCTTTAAAAGACATCGAGTTTTACGACCCCGATGTTGAAGAGGAATACAGCAAGCTGACCCAGTTCCGGGGGGAACCAAAGGTCGTCCATCGTCTGGAAAAGGATTCCCTGCAGAGCGCTGACCTCGTTTTTCTGGCCGCGGATAAAAAAGTGAATCAGGAGTACGGCGCTCTGGCCGACAAACAGGATTTCCGGGCTATTGATCTCAGCGGGACGTTCAATTCGGATGAGAGTGTGCCGGTAGTGGTCGCCGGGGTGAATGATGAACTGATCAACAGGAAGCCTTTTGCGCTCGTTGCCAACCCTCATCCGGTCACAGTAGTTCTCGCTCATATCTTTCACACCGTTGTCAAAAAGTTCGGACTCTCAAGGGCCTTATCTTTCATCCTCCAGCCTGTCTCCGCCTTCGAAGAGTCCGGGATCGAAGAGCTGGCAGACCAGAGCTACTGTCTTCTGAGCAGTGAGTCGCTTTCCAAAAAGGTGTTCAGCGAGCAGATCGCTTTCAACATCCTCTCTCATACCGAAAAAGCCGATGAAGATGGTTTTTCTTCGACGGAGAAGCAGATCCAATCGGAACTGCGGCGTATCCTGCCTGCCCAGGATTTTCCTCTCTCTCTCTCCATCATCCAGGTCCCGGTCTTTTATACCTATTCGATCATGACTTTTTTGGAATTAAAGAGGAAGACAGACATTCAGGGAATGAAAAACGTTTTCCGCGCGCATCCTCTGTTTGACCTGTCCCTGCCCACCCGGTCGAGTCCTGTCTCGGTCGCCGGCAAGGAAAAGATTTTCATCGGTCAGATAAGAAGGGAAAAAAGCTTTCCCAACAGCTTCTGGGTGTGGACGGTTGCCGATAATCTGATCCTCGGTTCGGCCCTGAACGCCCTGGAGATAGCCGAGAAAATCTTGTCAAAACCTTCGTCCTGAACAATGAAAGAGATATTCCAGCTTTTCAAACTCACCCTCGCTCAGAAAAACAGGCTGGCTCTTTCTTTTCTCTTCAGTATCTTTGCCGCTTTTTTCACCTATGTTTTTGTCGATTTGGTGCAGCCAATCATCGACCAGATGATTATGAAGGAATCTTTACAGGCGGAAGGCGGAAAGCTCAGCTTCTTGAATTTCCTTTTCAAAAAGCTGCAGACGGGCGAGGAACAGCTCATCTGGCTCATCCCTTTGCTGCTGGTGGTGGTTATTTTCGGCAAAGGGATATTCACTTTTTTCGCCTCTTTTTTCATGAAATCCATCGGGCATAAGGCCGTCAAAGATTTAAGGGATGATCTCTTCGAGAGTCTTATCTATCAGTCCATGGATTACTTTGATCATAAGCCGACCGGCGAGTTGATGTCCCGCCTGACGAGTGACGTTGACAAGGTCCAGCAGGGGGTTGCTGGCAGCATGGGAGATCTCATGCTCTCAGCCCTTATGATCCTGGCCCTAGTGGGAAAGATTTTCATCACCGACTGGCAGCTGGCTTTGCTCTCTCTCCTCATCACTCCTCTGGCTATCGTTCCTTTGATTCTCTTCAGTCATCAGCTCAAGAAAAGAGGCTTGCTCAATCAGAAAAAAATGGCTGGTATTTACAACCTTCTCCATGAGAGTATAAAGGGCAACAAGATCATCAAAGCGTTCACCATGGAAAAATTCGAGATGAAGAAGTTTTTTCAGTCGACTTTGAGCTATTTTAAAGCCTGCCTGAAACTGGAATGGGTGGGGAGCGCTTCTTCTCCTTTTATGGAGTTCGTCGGCGGCCTTCTTGGAGCGTTCATCCTTATCATCGGGACATCGCGGATAGCCCGGGGATACATGACTCCCGGCGATTTCAGTTCCTTTATCATGGCCATTTTTATGATGTATACTCCCATCAAGCGCTTAAGCCGGGCGAATAACACCATCCAGCAAGCCGTAGCCAGCTATGAGAGAATACAGGAGGTTCTGCAGAGTCAGCCGCAGATCGAGGAGGATCCCCAGGCTTACGCCCTGCCTCCGGTCAAGGGAAGGGTGAAGTTTGAGAACGTATCATTCAGCTATGACAATATGATGCCCGTGCTCCATGATATCAGCTTTGAAGTCAAACCGACCGAGAGAATCGCCCTTGTCGGGTTGAGCGGTGCCGGAAAGACGACCATCATCAACCTCCTTTCCCGCTTTTATGACCCGACTTCAGGAAAGATCACCATCGACGGAGTCGATATCCGGGAAGTGAGTCTCTCTTCGCTTCGTTCCCAGATCGGGTTGGTGACCCAGGAACTCATTCTCTTCAACGACACTGTCAGCAAAAACATCGCTTACGGACTGGAGGCTACGCCCCGGAAGAAGATAGAGGAAGCAGCCAAGGCTGCTAAAGCGCACGAGTTTATCATGGAGCTTTCTCACAAATATGATTCCCACATCGGGGAAGGCGGCACCTTGCTTTCCAGCGGGCAGAGACAGAGGCTGGCCATCGCTCGAGCCTTGCTCAAGAATCCGCCCATTCTTATCCTGGATGAGGCGACTTCTGCCCTGGATTCTGAGTCGGAGAGGCTCATTCAGATCGCCCTGGCCAATGTCATGAAGGACAGGACGACTTTCATCATCGCTCACCGTCTGTCAACGATTCACAGCGCGGACAGGATATTGGTGATCGACAAAGGAAGAATTGCCGAGTCAGGCAGTCACGTGAAGCTCCTGCGGATGAACGGGATCTACAGGAAGCTGTATGACCTGCAATTTCTTGAGGAGGAGGCGGGAGCTTGATCCAAAGTATGACCGGATTTGCCGAGAAAAGGTTCACTTCCAGGGCGTTGGCGGTGAAATTCAGCGTCAGGAGCCTGAACCACCGCTTCCTGGATTGGAGCTACCGCGGAGCGCAGATTGGCGATATAGAAAACAGGCTTCGGGCCGTCTTCCAGAAAAAATTCCATCGGGGAAGGTTCGAAGTCTTTCTCGAGCTGAGCTCGCTGAGCCCCTCTGCCTGGGATCTTCGCATCAACGAGGACCTGCTCCGAAAAATTCTTTCCTCATTGGAGAAGATCTCTTCGCGGATGATCAAGGGCGTGAGTCTTTCCGTGGACAGGGTATTCAGTCTTCCCCAGGTGGTAGAGCTCAAAAGGAAGAATTTTTCGACCGAAGAAATATCATTCCTGGAGAGAAGCTTTGAAAGGACTTTGGATGAGGTCCTGAAGATGAGGAAGAGAGAGGGCCTTGAGATCGCCAAAGAGATCAGGAACTCTCTTCTGAGGATAAGGGGTATGATGGGTCGGCTCGAACAGAAGGCCAGGAAGCAGCCCCTGCTCATCCTGCAAAAACTGAAGAAGAGGCTCAAAGAGCTGAGCCTGGAAAGCCCTCTCTCTGAAGAGAAACAAGCTGAAGAAGCTGCCTATTATGCACAGAGATATGATATAACAGAAGAGATCGTTAGGTTAAGATGTCACCTGGATCATGCTCTGGAGCTTCTTTCTCCGAAGAAGAGAGAACCTGTGGGCAGAAAGCTGGACTTTGTCGCCCAGGAACTTTTCAGAGAGGCAAACACCATCAGTTCCAAATCCCAGGATCTGGACATAACTAAAGGAATTTTAAACATAAAGGGAGAGGTGGAGAGTATTCGGCAGCAAATTCAGAATGTCGAGTAGACAGGCTTTTTGATATCCAACGAATTGGAGGAAATGGATGCTTTTCGTCATCACCGGCCCCTCAGGATGTGGAAAATCCACTCTGGTCCAACAGGTTCTGAAAAGAGTGGATGATGTCCGTTTTTCGGTCTCTCACACGACGCGCAAAAAGAGAGATTCAGAACAAGAGGGAAAGGATTATTATTTTATCTCCAAGACTGAATTCGAGCAGATGATCAAGGAGGAAAGGCTGGTCGAGTGGACAGTCTTTCACGATCATTACTATGGGACATCAAAGAAAGAGGTTGAGAAGAAGAGCGGCAGGGGTGATCTTCTCCTGGATATCGATGTCCACGGAGCTGAACAGATCAAATCCAAATTGAAAAAAGCCATATTCATCTTTATCCTTCCTCCTTCCTTCGAGGAGCTGAAAAGAAGGCTTGAGGCCAGGAGCCATGAGAGCACGGAATTCATCCAGGAGCGTCTTGAGATGGCGAGAAAGGACATCAGGGCTTATCCCCAGTTTGATTTTATCATCGTCAATGACAAACTGGAGGAGGCTGTTCAGGACCTGGAGTCGATCATCCGCAGCAAGAGAAGCAGCCTCGAATCCAGAAAAAAGGAGATCGTTCCCATCCTCAGGAGTTTTTCCGAGGATTGATCAGAGTTTGAGATGATTTTAATCGCTTTAGGAGTGTCCTCATCGATCAGTGTCTACAAATCCTGTGATATCATCCGCAGATTCCAGGAAAAGGATTTTCAGGTCCAGGTGATAATGACCAAAAACGCTTCCCGTTTGATCTCTCCTCTTCTTTTCAGCGCCCTCTCGGGACGAGAGGCAATCGTCGATCCCTTCGAGGAGCAGCATTCGGAGAGGATTGCCCATGTGGCCCTGGCTAAGGAGGTCGCGCTGCTCCTTGTCGCTCCGGCCACAGCCAATGTCATCGGGAAGTTCGCTTCTGGCGTTGCCGATGACTTCCTGTCAACATTTTATACGGCTGTCGGCTGTCCTGTGCTGATCGCTCCGGCGATGAACGAAGCCATGTATCTTCACCGCCAGACCCAGCAGAACATTCATAAACTCAAGGGCCTGGGGGTGAAGTTTGTCGAACCGGAAAAGGGATATCTTGCCTGTAAGGATACGGGCTGGGGAAGGCTGGCTTCTCCGGAAAAGATCGTGGATGAAGGGCTGAGGCTGATCCAGAAGAGCGGGAGCCTGAAAGGGAAGACGGTCCTGGTGACCGCTGGCCCCACCCGAGAGTTCCTCGACCCGGTCCGCTTTCTCACCAACCGCTCCTCGGGGAAGATGGGCTATGAGCTTGCTGAGGAAGCCCTCCGGCGGGGAGCCGATGTCATCCTTGTTTCCGGGCCGTCTCCGCTTTTTCCGCCTCCGGAGGCAAAATTCAGCCAAGTCCAGACCGCCGAGGAGATGGAGAAGGAGGTATCGAAACATTTCGCCAAGGCGGATATCATTATCATGGCGGCGGCGGTATCGGACTTCAAATTTGCTGAGACCAGCGCAAACAAGTTAAAGAAAGACAATCTGGGTGAGAAAATTCCGATTATCCCCACTCCGGATATACTTTTGAAATTGAGCCGCAGGAAAGGCTCGAAGGTCCTGGTAGGATTTGCGGCAGAGACAGAGAAGGTTGCCGAGAATGCGGTCAGGAAGTTAAAAGCGAAAAATCTGGATATGATCGTGGCCAACGATGTGCTGGATGAGCGAATCGGTTTTGAGTCGGATTTTAACCAGGTCAGCATTATTCTTCCTGGTAGCCGGGCGATTCGATCCGAGAAGATGACCAAGATCGAGATCAGCCAGCTCATCCTGGATAAAATCGAGGAGATCGTTGGAAAAAAGAGCTGAGAGGATCATCGAGGACCTTGAGGAAAGGCTCAAATATTATTCGCTGCTGGGCGTTGAGTTCATCGAAATGCCTTCCTCTTCTCAGGAAAACTGTTATCTTTCGTTGAGGGAGCAAATCCTGAGCTGCCAGAAATGCCCTCTCGCTCAGGGAAGAAAAAATGCTGTGCCCGGGGAAGGTGACCTGGAGACAGAATTGATGTTCGTTGGGGAAGCGCCGGGCCGGGATGAAGATATCCAGGGGAAGCCTTTCGTGGGCAGGGCCGGTCAGCTTCTGACCAAGATCATCAACGCCATGCACTTTCAAAGGGAGGAAGTCTACATCACCAATATCATCAAATGCCGTCCGCCTGATAACAGGACTCCCCATGCGGACGAGATCGAGAAGTGCAAAGGGTACCTGTTGGAACAGCTGGAAATGATCAAGCCCAAGGTGGTGGTGACCTTAGGCAAAGTGGCTTCAGACTTCTTTATTCCCAACCGTCTGGGGATGTCGGCGCTTAGAGGAAATTTTTATGAGTATGGCGGGATCCAGGTTATGCCCACCTTTCATCCTTCCTACCTTGTCCGCAACGAGCCCAATAAAATACTCAAAAAGATGGTCTGGGAAGACATGAAAAAAGTGATGGCTTTCCTGGGCAAGAAATGACCTTGTACGCCGAAGTCATCCTTCCCCTGCCAGTCAGCCAAGCCTTTACCTACATCGTTCCCGAACCATTCATCGGCAGTGCTCGGGCCGGCTCGCGGGTTCTTGTTCCCTTTTCCCAGAGGATGTTGACCGGGTTTATCATCGGACTCAGGAAAAGAAGCCCGACACCCGGAATCCCTCTCAAAGAGATTGCAGAGATTCTGGACGGAGAGCCTGTTTTCTCTTCCTCTTTCCTCTCCTTCAGCCGAAAGCTCAGTGATTATTTCTACTCATCCTGGGGAGAGCTGCTTCAAGCTTCCCTGCCGCCATCTTTTATCCTGAAAAGCCGGACAAGGTTATCTTTGACTGAAAAAGGAACTGCCGCCTTAGAGGATAGGGTATTATCAGAAGAGGAAAAAAAGGTCCTGAGTTTCCTCCAGAAAAAAGATTACAGCCTTCTCTTTCTCAAGAGGAGGCTGCATTTGAAGGGCCTCTCCGCTCTGCTGTCCCGGCTTGAAAAAAGAGGCCTGGTCGAGATCCAGAGGAGCATGGAGAGAATAAAGAAAAAGCGGACTCTGCCGGTGACCGGCAGCCAGGCCCAGCTGGAACTTGATTTTTCGCTGGATGCGATTTCCCGTCAGACAGCGGACAGGATTTCCGCATCGATCAAGAGCCGGAGTTTTACCCGCTTCTTACTCTATGGGCCTGCGGAAAAGCGGGAGTCTGTTTATTTCCAGTTGATCAAAAAAAGCCTGGAGGTGCGAAAAAAGGCCCTTTTTTTGCTGCCGGAGATCGCCTTGACCCAGGCTTTAAGGGAGAAATTTGAGAAAAGGCTGGGAGAAAGAGCGGCCCTGCTTCACAGCCGTTTATCCGAGAGTAAGAGAGAGCTGGAGTGGTTGAGAATTAAAGAAGGAGAGGCCGAAGTCGTGGTCGGCTCCCGTTCAGCTCTTTTTGCTCCGCTCGATGACATCGGGCTGGTGATTGTTGACGAAGAGCAGGATGAATCATATTACCAGCAGGAGAGCCCCAGTTACGATGCCAGGAAAGGAGCCTGGCTCAGGGCCAAGGGGCTGGGTGCAACCCTGGTTTATGGCTCGGCACTTCCTCGCATCAGTGCCTTTTTCAGGGCCAGGAAGAGAGGATACCTGGTGAACCTGGAAGGGAAAAAAGAAAGAAAAAAGGTTGAAATCATCGACAGCCGGCGAGAGAGAAGGGCTATCTCTCGAAAGCTTGTGGTCCGTATCTCAGAAAGATTGAAGAATAAAGAGCCGGTCCTGGTCTTTTTGAACCGCCGGGGCTACGCATCTTACCTGTTCTGTTCGGAGTGCAATTCTGTGCCGCGCTGTCAGCGCTGCGATATCGTTCTTACCTTTCACAAGAGAGATAAAAGCCTGGTCTGCCATTACTGCGGCTATTCGACTCCTGTGGCGGTTGATTGTCCGGATTGTGGCCGCCGGATGAGCCGGAGCAGAGCGCTGGGCATCGAGGCTGTTGAGGAAGAATTGAGGGATATTTTTCCTCAAAGCCGGGTCAGGTCTTTGGCTACCGACCTGAGCCGGGATGAGCAGGAAAACGTCCTTCGCAGCTACAACAGAGGGAATACCGACATCCTGGTCGGGACGCAGCTCCTGGCGCGCCAGACGGACCTCCGTCCCGCATCCCTGGTGGTGATTCTCTTTCCTGAAATAATCCTGACTCTTCCGGATTACAGGGCCAGCGAGAGGACATTTCGGGCCATCAGCCGGATGATGAGCTTTCTCGGACCAGGGTCGGACGCGGAAGCGATCATCCAGACAGCCCTGCCCGACCATTTCAGCATCCGTCTCGCTGCCAGCAATGATTACAGGTCTTTCTTCTTGGAAGAGTTGAGTTTTCGCCGTCTCCTGAATTATCCTCCTTTTTCCCATCTGGTGGAAATCCTGTTCCAGGGTGAGAACCTGAGGAACCTGGCCAGGCAGTCCAGGAGATTCATGGAGAGGGTCGAGAAGGGCTCGGCAGATATAGAAATTTTGGGTCCGGGCCTGGCACCGGTGCCCAAGGTGAGAGGGAGAGCCAGGGTCCAGGTCATCCTCAAGGCATCAAGAAAAGAAATCCTGGATGATGCTCTCAGGGAGCCGATGAGGACAGCCCGGGCAAAAAAGACCGTCCTGGTCCATGAATGATAGAGGAGAAGAATTTATGAGTTTATCTTCAGGTGGAATGGGGTTACGTTGAAGTTGCTTAATCTACCTTAAGAGCGCTTTACAAGAAAAACCGGATTGCTTTGATCTTCCTGCCAGTACTGGATTGAGGGATTCAGGAAGAAGGAGTTAATTCACCCAGTCTGCGAAGTTTATGGATATCGTGGCCGAAGGATCCTGGCCTGTAGCATCTTTCACCGCCTTGCCGCTCAAGTCCCGGCAATAGAAAGTGATCGTCGCATCAACCAGCAGGGCGTCGGGAGTCCCTTTGAGATTCTGAAGCGGAGCTGCGTTCTTGGCGGCTGCCCTGACCAGGATGAAGTCCACATCCACCGTGGCGTCTATATCGACAACGACATTCAGCGAGCCCTGGAATGAGATCGGGACAGTGGAACCTGAAGGCAGAACGGCTGCATAGGAGATTCTGTAGGCGTAGACGAGGACGTTGTTGTTGTAGGACGGTCCGATTATGGATTCGGGCTCTTTGAGCCTCGCCTCCAGAGTGGCAACCGCCACATCTTCGTAAACAGTCCCCGTGGCGTCATCCTGGACGTCGGATTCGTAAAAGTCCGCCTCGCTTCCAGCAGCGGTCTGTCCGGTTATCTTGGCGACAATGAGCACGCTGCCGGACTTCTGGCTGTCGTTGAGGATGTTATCGCAGGAAAGCAGGAGAAGAACGAAAGGAAGGATGACCAATATTTTTAAAGTTTTCATTCTTTTCATTTTTTTCATCCTGTTACTGGATTATTCTGGGAGTGATGAAGATCAATAATTCCCGGTTCTGTTTTGTCCGGGAGAAATTCTTGAAGATTGTTCCCAGAATCGGAATTTTATGGAGAAACGGCACTCTTCCTCGTGTGATGGAATCTTCTGTCCTGTAGATTCCTCCGATCACGCTCGTTCCTCCGTCCGGGACCATGACTCGTGTTTGGGCGCTCTGGGTGGTGATGGGAGGGATTCCGTTGACCAGGTTGGCAAAATCCGGTGCGTCGTTCCGGATAATAATATCCATGATAATGGTCCCTTCTGCCGTTATCTGAGGAGTGGCTCTCAGCTCCAAGGCCGCATTCCTGAATGTGACTGAAGTGGTGAAGTTGGCAACGGTCTGGACAGGGATCTGCCGGCCTTGGACGATCACCGCCTCGTGATTGTTCTGGGTTGTCACAGAGGGGGAGGAGATAATCCTTCCCTGACCAGTGGTCTCCAGGGCAGATAGAGCCAGGTCTATCCTGACCGTATCCATGAGATTGGCGAAGGAAAGGCCGAGGGCGGTGTTGAAAGCCGGGGCAGGAAGGTTTATCGCATAACCGCCCAGGGGACCTCCGATTCCTCTGGTCGTGATTCCCTGGGGGATGAGAGCGCCGTCAACGTCTACTCTGTTGGGGAACTGGAGGGATGTCTGGTTGCCGAAATAGGGGTCTATTCTTCCACGGCCTCCCCACTGAATTCCGAGATTCCGGACGAAATTGGACGTGGCCTCGATGACACGCGCTTCGATGGAGACCTGAGGGGTGGGAGTATCGAGGACAGCGATGAGCTGCTCCAGGAGAGCGAACCTGTCTCTGACATCGGTGATGATCAAGGTGTTTGTCCGCTCGTCGATGATGAGTTCTCCCCTGCTGGAGATCTTACCGCGGAGCAGACTCTCGATTTCCCTTGCCCGTGCATAAGAAAGCTCATAATATTTGGTGTCAACAGGTCCGGCCAGCTCCCGGCTTTCCTCGAGTCTTCTTCGTTCCTCTGCTTCCCTGGTGAGAGTGGCCACCGGAGCGATTCGAAGGATGTTTCCATCGATAGTTCTTCCCATCTTGTTGGGCCTTAAAATGACGTCGAGAGCCTGGTCCCAGGGAACGTATCTCAGGTCGCAGGTGACAGTTCCCCGGACATCCGGGTCAAAGACGACATTCAAACCGGCGAAATCAGCAAGCCAGAGGACGACATCCTCCAGGTCTGCGTCTTTAAACCTGAGGGCGCCGATGATCTCTCCGAAATACCCTGTCTCTTCTTCGGCAATGGTCCTGGGTCTGTAGCGTTCCGCTGGAGGAGTCACTTCAGGAGTGACCGGCGGTCGCGTGACTTCAGGGGGACGTTCTACAGGCTTCTCCACCTTGGGTGGGACTTCCACTTCCGGCTTTGTAACCGAAGGAATGGCGGGAATAGCCCTGGTGACGGGTCCCTTGTCGAAGGAGGCAAGGATCTCGGTCCTGTCGATGTCTAGAGTGTAGTATCTCGGTTCAGACAGGTCAAAAACCAGCCGGGCAATGGTGTAGGGACTTTCCCTCTGGAATTGTCCTGTTCTCACTCTGAAAATACCCAGTCTCTGGACAGGATAGGTGTAAGTGGGATCAGGATAGAGAGTATCGAAGAAGTCGACGACCAAGCGGAGAGGATTCTCGAGAGCAAAAACCTGCGAAACGGCTTCCTGGTTCAGTTTTGCGGTCACCTCCAGGCTGTCTGTCCTCTCTATTATCCCGACTCCGACGAAATTGATCATCTTTTTGGGTATCGCTTTGAGCTTTTCTTCTGTGGCTGTGGTGAGGATGTATCCATTGAGTGTTCTCTGGATTCGATTGAGCTCGACAACTAGGTTTCCGTTGGAGGTATAGAACCTGTAGGGGACCTTCTCCCGCATTCGAATAAGGAGGAGGGCGGTCTCGGCCCCGCTTTTTTCAATCTTGATCTCCTCGATAAGCAAGGATTCCTGGAGGTCGATTTGAGGCTCGACCTCAGTGGAGACCTTGTCCAGCTCGATGACGATGGTTGCCGGGTCGCTTTGGGAATAGTAAGTTCCGGTAATCCGCAGAGGTGCGCTTGATTCGAGAAAAACGAGCGTGTTGAGCTCTTCTGATTGAACGGATATCTTATTGATGCTGGCTTGATTTTGGCTATTGGCGGGTCCGAGCAATAGTGAGAGAAAACAAAATAAAAATAGTATCGGGAATAGTTTTTTCTTTTTCATCTTCGCTCCTCTGGATTTATTTCTTTGACTATATCTCTTGGCTTGAATAAAGGTGAGCCTCTCTCAGTTGTTTTGCGGAAAATAACTTTAGACTCATCGATCGAAAGGACAAAACCGTCTGAGAATTTATGCCCGACCTTGATGAACAGGGGAAATTCCTCGGGGCTGGTGACAATGGCGGTAAAAGTTCCTCTGGCCTTGACAATCCCGATGACATTCAAGTTCTCTACCGAGACCAGCGGGCCTTCGACGCCTTCAGTGGTTCTCCTGGCCTCCTGCTGGGCGATCAGGTCCCTGAAGGGGTCTTTCCGGCCAGCCCGGCTGTAGGCAGGTCGGGACCTTCTCGGCATTTTTTCGGTGATCTCCTGGGTGCTGACCTCCTGTTCTTTTTCCTGTTGAGTCTGCTGTTTCTCCTGCTGTGACAGGCAGGGCAGGCCAACCAGGCAGAGGAAGCTGATTAAAAGTATAAAAGAAACTGGTTTTTTCATTTTCACTTCCTCCCCGGTCTTTTCGTTTTCGTTTCTTTAGGAGCTGGGGCTTCTTCACGGAAGATATACGTTTTGGCTGTGGTTGTGGCGGTGATGGTGTCAGCGTCGGTCTGCCTTGAAAGGGCTTTTATGGAGAAATCCTCGACATTGAAAAGGCGTGAGAAATTGCTCAATCGGTCAAAGAATATGGCAAGGTTATGGTAGTCTCCTTTGATCTCCAGGTCGATCGGCCACTCGTAGTAGAATTCCTTTCGGACTTCACCTTTGGGATCAAACTTATCGATTTTGAGGTGGGAATTGATAGCGAGCTGCTGCATGTTTCTCAAGATATCCCAGATTTCTTTCCTCTGGGGAATGATGGCTTCTAGCTGTTTGAGAGTCTGGTTCAGGACCGCGATCTCCTTTTCGATTTCGTCCAGCTGCCTTTTCTGTCTGCGGAGCACATCGACTTCTCTCTCGACTTTTTCCCTTTCCGCTTTAAGATTTTTCAGCTCTTCGTTTTTGGGCTTGAACCAGACAAAATAGAGAAGCCCGGCGATGACCGCTATTAAAAGCAGATGCCCGTACCATGGCCAATCTTTCATTTTATCTCCCCTTTTGTTCGGGTTTTGTGGAAGGTGTGGCCGTCATTGGAGACGCAAGCGACACAGTCATAGAAAAATCATAGAATTCGTTTCCTCTGGACTCTCTCCGGGTGGAGTTCTGAAGGTTGACATTCGCGAAATGAGGGCTTGTCTCCAGGCTATAAATGTAATCTGAGATCAGGTTGTTATCGATGGCTCTTCCCCGGATCTGGAGCATTTGTTTGCTATAGGTCACCTCGGTTAGCCAGACCCAATAGGGGATGTGTTTGCTGAGCTCATCCATGATGTTCACCGCGATCCCCTGCTGGGATTTCAACTGGTTGATGAGGTCTATCTTTCTCACTATCAGGGCCTGCTGGGCTTTGACTGTTTCCAGCTTGGAGACAACATCCTTGAGCTTGTTTTTCTCCTCTTCAACCGTATTCAGGAGGTTCCGTTCTTTTCTGAGGGCATTGAACTGCAGAAAACCGATGGCGACAGCAACAACAACGAACAGCCCGAGAAGAGAACTCATCGGGAATGGCTTTTTTTCCTTGACTACCTCCTCCCTTACGGCAGGAGCTCTTGGTTCTTCTTTTAATAAGTTTATTCTTATCATGGCCTTACTCTTCCGTTTTTCGAGTTGCTAATCCTGTGGCCACCCCAAACATGGAGGCCATATCCTGGAAATAGACTGGGTCTAATTTTTTCTCATTGTAATAGATGTTGCGGAAAGGATTGAAAACTTCTGTCTCAATCCCCAGCTTTTGGGCGAAGAATTTGGGCAGGTCTTTGAGCTTGGCTAACCCCCCGCTCAGGAGTATCTGCTCGACCTTCCTCTCTCCTCCTTCTCCTGCTTCATAGAAAGAGAAGGTTTTTTCAATCTCTTCAAGAAGGTTTTCGATGTTCGTGTTCAAGACTGTTTCAACCTGCTCGGGAGGAATATCCTTGGCAGGGATCCCCTTGATGACTTTTTCAGCCTCATCGATACTGAGACCGAGGTCTTTTCTTATGTTCTCTGTGATGAAGGAGCCGCCTATGGAGAGGTCTCTAAAGAGCTGAGGTTTCTCTTTTTTGGTGATGATGATATTGGTTGTGTTAGCGCCGAGGTTGATTAGAGCAACAGATTTTTCCTTGTGGAGCTCCGGGTAATTTATCTCGAAGGCGTTTTGAAGAGCAAAAGCATCGACTTCTATAGCGAGCAGATTTTTCCGGGCCTGATGGACCACGTTGCTGTAGTTGGTGACTTTGTCTTTTTTAGCGGCGACCAGAAGAATATCAAGGTTCTTGTCTTCTGAGTTGATGGATGGCTTGAGGATAGCATAATCTACCGCCGTTTCCTCGTAGGGATAAGGGATATTGTGTCTGGCTTCCCAGATGATGGATTCGGCCAACTCTTCTGTTTCCATAGAAGGGAGTGATATTTTCTTGATGATCACCGAGCTGCCGGAGAGAGAGATGACCACGTTTTTGTTGGCAATTTTATTCTCGTCAAATATCATTTTTATGGTTTCGGACACGGCTGTCGCATCCATGATCGTCCCTTCCACTATGGCGTCATGAGGAAGGAATTCCAGGCCTATCTTGGCGACTTCGTAGAATTCTCCGCCGGCCTTTTTCTTTGATTTGAACTCGACGGCTTTGACGGCATAAGAGCCGATGTCCAGCCCAACCAATCCTTTATCTTTGCCAAACATTATTCTTTCTCCCTAAATGTCTATGGATTTAGGCTCGGTTGCTTACCCCTGAATTTTCCCCTGAGTTTTTTCTCCACCTGTTCCGGGACCAAACCCTTGAGGCAGCCACCCAGCATGTAGATCTCCTTCACCAGGTTGGAGCTGAGAAAGGAATAACTGAGATTGGGCATCATGAAGAACGTTTCGATTTCCGGATCGAGCTTCATGTTCATCAGGGCCATTTGGAATTCGTACTCGAAGTCTGAAATGGCTCTTAATCCTCTGATGACAACCCTGGCCTTATTTTTTTTCGCGAAATCGATGAGCAGCCCGTGGAAGGATTTCACCTCTGTATTTTTCTGGCCGGCAAATACATCCTGAATGATGCTGACTCTCTCTTTGGTGGAGAAAAGAGGTTTCTTTTTGGGATTTTCCAACACAGCCACGAGTATGGAATCAAAGATTTTCAATCCCCTTTTTATAATGTCGACGTGCCCATTGGTGATGGGATCAAAAGAACCTGGGTAGACAGCTTTGCGCAATTTTTGTCGTTGAGTGATTTCGCTCATTTTCGTTAAGTTACTAGTATCAAAAAAATTATCCCTTGTCAATCTAAAAATTCACTAAAATTTTAGTTTGAATAGTGCCAATTTTTGTCCATTTTTCTGGACCCTTTTGGACAGATTCACTCACTTTATTGCCTCCAAAATCAACGACGATAAAGCGCTCTATATTTTCTCTTGTCATTGAATTGTCCAATTTCTGGATAATTTCATTTTAATCTTGACTGTCTTCATAAGTTTACAAAGATTTACTCTGAGGTCAATCCCCAGAGGGGAGGATTTCAAAGGGTGAATTTTAATAACGTTTTCTCACCCCTATAGGCTATGACTCTCATCAACGCCGATGATGTGTTTTTTCAAGGGTTTGCGGCATTTTCGGACCTTGTTTCATCCCCGGTATGCATCAGGAGAAGCGTCTTAGAACGGCCCAGCGCGCCGTCTTGGTCTGCCAGATGAAGAAAGATTGGATGGGTTTATTCTTTTTTATCTAGGGAATTTGATGACGCGAACACATGGAAATGAAGTTACTCCCTTCAAATTTTGAGCGCCATCCCCGTGTATTCTACCCATATTATCTTGAAAGGAATAATTTTGATTAAAACGGGCCCTTTTTTTTTAGGAAAAGGGAGGATACAATAAAATGAGATGAAAAAAGATCAGTTTCTCCGGTTGATGCTTGGGATTATCCTGGTTTTTTCAGCTCCCGCTTTATCCGGGTCTGATGATGATGATGCCTATGCCCGAAGAAGAGAGATGATGGTCCTGAGGCAGCTCAAGGCACGGGATATCACGGATAGAAAGGTCCTGGAAGCCATGGGGGCAGCTCCCCGTCATCTTTTCGTCAGCCCCCGCCTGCGCAGCCAAGCCTACAATGATTATGCTCTTCCGATCGACGAGGGGCAGACGATCTCCCAGCCTTATATCGTCGCTTTGATGACGCAGTACCTTGACCTGAAGTCTGGCGAGAAAGTCCTGGAGATTGGCACGGGTTCCGGGTACCAGGCTGCTATTCTGGCTCATCTAACAGACAAGGTTTATTCCATAGAGATAAGGGAAAAACTGGCTCAATCGGCCCAGGAAATCCTCCGTGAATTGAAATATGATCAAGTCAAGGTCAAATGGGCTGATGGCTATTTCGGCTGGGAGGAATACGCTCCTTTCGACGCCATCATCGTCACCTGTGCGGCTAATCATATTCCACCTCCTCTTCTCCAGCAGCTCAAGGAGGGAGGGAGGCTTATCATTCCTGTGGGAAGCACCCTCTTTTTTCAGACGCTCACGCTGGTCACCAAGACAAACGGCAAACCGAAAGTGAGGCACGTTCTAGACGTTCGATTCGTCCCCATGGTTGGAGAGATCAGTAAAAAGAAGGGCCAGTAGATAGCCTCCAGAAGCCAGGATCAACACAAAGCTGAAGCCTGTCCAGAAGGCGATCATTAAGGCCAAAATCGAATTCACCACAGAGGAAAAGGCGTTTGTTGCCCAAGCCCAGGGAACGAGATTTTTCTCTTTCTCTGCCAGCAGCCTGATTCCCGTCGGGAAGGGGAATCCCATCAAGAATCCAAGAGGAAGAATGGTCAGAAACGTCAGGATCATTTTAAACGGGAGGCTGAATTGGATGAGGTTCTTGCAAAACAGAGGCAAGAGGAAGAGATAGACGAGGATGAGCCCTGCGCAGGTGAAAAGGCACTTTCTGAGATTGCCTTTGACGTTTTGACCAAGGATCTTTGTGGACAAAAAGCTCCCCAATCCTGAGGAAAAAAGCAGCGAGAAGATGATCACTGCCGTTGAATAAAGAGGATGGCCCAGAAAGAGGATGAACTTCTGGATGAAGGTGATCTCCACAAACATGAAGGCCATGCCGATCAGGCCGAAATAAAAAAAAGTACTCAGAGATAAATTTTTTTTCCTTTTGCCCCGTTTGAGGAGTAACAACAGGGGCAAGAGTATCAGGACAAAAGCGATCAGAACGGATTGGCCGAAGAGCAGATAGACCAGGAATTCTCCTTGAAGGAAGGGAAGCCATTTCTGGTTCAGGACTTCGTAGGTGGATTTCAGTTTATCCAGTTTAAATAAGTTATAGAAAAAGGGGCGGTTATCAGTGGCTGGCTTTAATTGGAACAGGTAGTCATGATAAAGAGCTTTTCTTTGTGAAGGAGAGAGGAGCTGTTGAGTAAGGCTGTAGTAAAAAGGCTCTTCGTAGACGTTATGGATATTGGTTTCTTCCTTATTTATTCCAGGGTAATAGACGAGGTCAAAGAGGCATCGGCTCGCAAAATCCTTCTGTTTTTGAACATCTTCAGGCGTGACAGGGCTTTTCTTGATAAAGATACTGATGGTCCCCCAGCTCCGGATGACCATCAGGTGCGAGGCGGGATCAAGGCTGGACCTTTCCAGGGCTTCAATCCAGGTGGCCAGGATTTTTACTTCCTGTCGGGGAGGAGGAAGGAGATAGAGGCTCATGCTGACCAGGCCGTCCGGTGAGAGCCGACTTATTAACTGGGAGAAGGATTGGACTGTGTAGAGGTAATTTTCGCTGAAGCCGTAAAGGCCGGTACCAGAGGCCCCGAAGACATCGGTCAGGGAAAGTACGATCAGGTCAAAGGTGTCTTTTTCCTGATTCAATGCCGCCCGGCTGTATGCTGCCTGTGTCTTGATTTTGGGAGAATGATAGAGGTATCCGCTGGGCTGAGCCAGTTCCTGTCGCAGGAGTTTCAGGATCAGAGGATTGTTTTCGATGACCTTGACTTGGGAGGCGTTAAAGCGGAGTGCAGAAACGACATCCAAGCCGGCCTTAGGCTCGATGATGAGAGTGCGGGGATTTTCAACCAGAGCATAGGCCAGGGAGGAAGGGAGGTAATCGATGAATTCCAGGGAAGGATCCTGGGCGTTTTCGAATCGGGTAAGGGAGGACAGCTCTCCTCCGTCTGATGAGATGCCGAGCTGTGGGGGAAGCTTCCTGTCATAAAGGAGGCTCAAACCCGGGGCATACCTCAAGGCAGGCGATTCAAGGACATCGATGCGGGATATGGCGTTCCACTTGGTCAGAATCAACTTTGCCCGGGGATACCGGAGGGCGATGGGGAGGGCTTTGTAAGGGGAGATTCTGAAACTCAACCAGGATGGGGTCCAGAGGAAAAGCATGATTTCTCCGACCATAAGGCCTGCCAGGAGAAGCTTGAAGCGCAGTCTCCTTCCCAGGCTGAAAAGGAATGACGAACACAAGGCCAGGAAGGATATGAACAGGATCGCTCCTCTATCCCCCTTGGGAAGAAAGACTAAGAGGGCAAACAGAGTGCCGGCTCCTGCTCCGAGCAAGTCAGAGAAGTAGATCTTGTTCACCTGGCTCGAAGCTGTAGAGATGGCGAAGGATACGGTCAAGCCGGCGAAAAAAAAGGGCATACTGAGCAACAGGTAGAAAAGGAAGACAAGGCCGATCTGGCCCTTATCCCAGGAGAGCTTTATCATATCAAAAGGGAGGAGGTTGCAAAGCAGGAAACTGGCGAGAATGGCCAATGAATAGAGCAGAGAGCTGCAGGAGAGGAAGGTGTCCCGGTCGATCGAGCCAAGCCTTCTGAAAAAGGATAAAAAAGACCCGCTGGCTCCGTACCCCATGAAAGCGATGCTGACGACCAGGAAGGCAAAATGGTACTGCTGCGAGACGGAAAAGTACCGCGTCAGGCAGATTTCCAGGCAGAGAGTCGCAGAGGATACAAGGAATATCCCTGCGAGAGATCGATTTTTCATGCCAGACATTGTTACTAAATTAAAAAACAATCTGTATCTCCCTGTCAACACGGTTGCTTTTCCTCTGTTCTTATGATAATTTTGAGTCAGCAGGAATGATCAGATTCGGAACTTCGGGTTGGCGAGCGGTGATGGGGGAAGAATTCACCTTCCAGAATGTCAGGACTGTTGTCCAGGCTATAGCCAACTACCTGAAAAAAAAATTTCCTGACAGGAAAATCTCCGTCCTGGTGGATTATGATACTCGCTTCCTATCCGAGAGGTATGCCTTTGAGGCCGCAAAAGTTTTCTCTCACAACCAAATCCATGTTTTTCTGGCTGACAGGGATGCTCCCACTCAAGCCATGGCCTACCAGATCCTGAGAAGAGAGGCACAGGGCGGGATCAACTTCACGGCCTCGTTCAACCCTCCTGAATACAATGGTCTCAAGTTCAACACAGAAGCCGGTGCTCCGGCTCTCCCGGAGGAGACGGATAAGATAGAAAAAGAGATAAAGCCTTTGGAAAAGCAGTATTCTTTCTGTCCTTATTACCCCAGGACTGAGTACGTTGAGGAGATAGACCTCCAGGATGATTATTTGTGCTTCATCCAGGATAAAATAGACTTTGAACTTATCCGCAAGTCAAAGCTCAAAATCGCAGTGGATCTCCTCTACGGAACCAGCCGGGAATATCTGGATGAGATCCTGGAGGAGAACCATATTCCTGTCGAGGAAATCCACGGGTTTGTCGACCCTTATTTTGGCGGGATCACTCCCTCTTGCTCAGAGAAAAACCTTGGCGAGCTGAAGACGCTTGTCCTGGAAAAAGGCTGTCACCTGGGAATCGCGACCGATGCCGACGGAGACCGGTTCGGAGTCGTTGATGAGAAAGGCAACTTCATCATCCAGAACTTTATCATCTCCTTGCTGCTCGACTATCTTGTTTCCTCCAGAAAATGGAAGGGAGGAGTGGCCAGGTCAATAGCCACAACTCATCTGATTGACAGGATTGCCAGGAAATACGGTTTCCCTCTGTTTAAAACGCCTGTTGGGTTCAAATATCTGGCTGACCTCTTTTTGAAGGACAAGATTATTTTCGGAGGCGAAGAGAGTGCCTGTGTAGCCATAAAGGACCATCTGCCGGAAAAGGACGGTATTTTTGCCAGCCTCCTGGTGGCGGAGATGATGGCTGCCTCCGGGAAGTCCCTCTCCGGGCTCCTTGATGACCTGTTTCGCGAGTACGGAAAAAGGGTGGGAGGACAAAAAACGATTCCCTTGAACGCGGAGAGAGCCAGAAAGTTGAAAAGATTGATTAAGAATCCCCCGGGTCAGCTCTGCGGCAGGAAAGTCATTAACATCGAGACCATAGAGGGGATAAAATTGGATTTTTCCGATGATGACTGGCTTCTTCTCAGGTTTTCAGGAACCGAGCCGCTCATAAGGTCTTATGCTGAATCCGGGACAAAAAAAGAATTGGATAATCTCATGAAGCATGGATTGGAGTTGATCTCTTGATGGAGAAAAAAGAGAGGGCTGTGTCTTCTGTGGGGAAAAAGATAATCATCGGAGCTCTGGGCTTTTTCTTTCTGGTCTTGCTCCTGGCCTCTTTTTTCGGTAAGAAAGGACTCTTGGAGATATTCCAGGCCCAGCGGAAACAGAAAGCTCTGCTCGAGAAGGTTGAACGGCTCGAGCAGAAAAAGAGCAAGCTGGAGAGAGAGATAGAAGAATTGAGGGAGAATCCAAAGGCAGTGGAAAGAAAAGCCAGAGAAAAGCTGTGGTTGATGAAACCCGACGAAATCGTTATCGTCGATAAAAAATAATAAAGCTCATTTCATTTCATTCAGAATATGTCCCGATCACTCCAGAATGAAAGTGTACGTCATTTATTGGAAGCCCTGAACCCTGTCCAGAAAGAAGCTGTAGCCCATGGATCGGGTCCTCTTCTGATAATCGCCGGTGCCGGGACCGGAAAAACAAAGGTCATCACCCACCGGATCGCCTATTTGATCGCTTCCAAACTCGCCAAGCCTGAAGAGATCCTTGCTGTCACCTTCACCGAAAAGGCTGCCAACGAGATGGAAGAGAGGGTGGACCTTCTGATCCCTTACAGTTATTCCTTTGTCGAGATCAGCACATTCAATTCCTTCGGCGAAAGGGTGTTCAGGGATTATGCTATTGAACTGGGGTATTCCCCCGATTTCAAGCTTCTGGATGATGTTGAACAGGCCATTTTTTTCAGGGAGCGTCTCTTCCAGCTTCCTCTGGAATATTACCGCCCCCTGAGCCATCCGGCCAAGCATATCCAGGAGCTCCTGAGTGCCATTAAGAGGCTCAAACAAGAGGATATTCAGCCTGATGAGTACTCAGAATATTCCCGGAAACTGATCAAGCAAGCCCAGAGTAAAGCGGAGAGAGAAGAGGCCCGGAAGCACCGGGAGGTCTCCAAGGTCTACGCGGATTACCAGGAATTGCTCAGAAAAGAAGGGAAGATCGATTTCGAGGACCAGGTTCTGCTGGTTGTTGAGCTATTCAGGAAGAGACCGTCCATTCTAAAGATCTTTCAGGAGAAGTACAAATACATTTTGGTGGATGAGTTCCAGGATACGAATTTTATCCAGTTCGAACTCCTCAAGCTTTTGGCAGCCCGACACAGAAACTTGACCGTTTGCGGGGACGATGACCAAAGCATATTTCGTTTCAGAGGCGCTTCTCTGAGCAACATCCATAATTTCCGCAGGATCTATCCTGATTATAAGAAAGTCGTTTTGAACATGAACTACCGCTCGACTCAGGATATCCTTGATTCGGCGAGTCAATTGATCAGAAAGAATAACCCGGACCGTCTGGAGTTTGAAGAGGAGATCAATAAAAAGCTGGAATCCACCATAAGAAGCGTCGGAAAATGCATCTTCAGGCTGCCCTTCGATACCCTGTCTCAGGAAGCGGACAGCGTTGCCAAGTTCATCGAAGAGAAAGCCAACGAAGGTTTCAAGCACGGTGACATCGCCATCCTGGTCAGGCGGAACGCGGATGCCGACCCTTTCCTCCGGGCTCTGAATATGAAGGAGATTCCCTACCGGTTTTCCGGGAGCAGAGGATTGTATTCCCAGGAGGAAATAAAGATACTCATCTCATTCATCCAATCCTTGACTGATTTTGAGGACAGCAGGAGCCTGCTCTATCTGGCCCTGTCAGAGATCTACAGGGCTGACCCTTACGATATGACTGTTATCTCCAATCATGCCCACAAGAAGAACCTCCCTCTTCATAAAGTCTTCAAGAAGGTCTACGAGGGCCAGAGTCCCGTAGAGATCTCCAGGTACACAGAGACAAAGATCAAGGGGATATTCGGGGATCTGCTCCATTTCGTCAAGCTTGCTGCCTCTCAGAATGCGGGAAGGATCATATATGCGTTCATCGAGCGGACAGGCTATCTCAAATCTCTGGTAGAGGAAATGAGTCCTCAGGCTGAGCTGAAGATAAAAAATATCCGTATCTTTTTTGATAAAGTGAAGAATTTCTCGGAGCTGACCGATGATGATTCCATCTATTCTTTCGCCCGGCATCTGGACCTCCTCCAGCAGGTCGGCGATAATCCCGCTACAGCTGAAGCGGAGTTGGAAGAGGATGCCGTCAACGTGCTCACAGTCCATAAAGCAAAAGGATTGGAGTTTGCTGTCGTCTTCATGGTCAGCTTGATCAGCGACCGCTTCCCCGGAAGAGAGAGAAAAGAGAAGATTCCCATCCCCGATGCCATTGTGAAGGATAAGGTGCCTAAAGGCGCTTCATACTGGCAGGAGCAGAAGGAGAAGATCTACCTCCAGGAGGAGCGAAGGCTGTTCTATGTAGGGATGACCAGAGCTAAGAAGTACCTCTACCTGACCTGGGCCAGGGATTACGGGTTGAAGCGTTTGAAAAAAGTCAGCCCCTTTGTGCTTGAAGCCTTTGACCTGGCAAGGGTGCCTGACGAGGTTCTCCAGACCTCGGCCCTGGAGGAGATCAGAAGATACGAAAAGCCGGCTCCTTTGCCCAAGACAGTATCCGAGGCCAGGATTGAAGGCGTGCTTACTCTGAGCTTTTTCCAGGTGGATGATTATCTGACCTGCCCTCTGAAGTATAAATACAGGCATGTGATGCGCATTCCCGTTCTCCCTCATCATAACCTGATATTCGGCCGTGTTCTTCACAACACCATACATTTTTACCTCCAGAATAAGATGGCGGAAAAAAAATTATCCGAGAAGGAATTCATGGAGGCCTATGAGGAACGCTGGATCAACGAGGGCTTTCTCAGCCGGGAGCATGAAGAGATGAGGAAAAAAGCGGGGCGTAAGGCGCTCCGTCGGTTTTACCGAAGGGAGGAAGACTCGGGGCGAGTCCCTCATTTCCTGGAGAGGAATTTCAAGTGGCAGTCTGGCGATATCCGGTTCATCGGGCGCTGGGACAGGGTGGATTACATGAAAGACGGCGCGGTGATTATTGATTATAAAGCCACGGAAGTCAAAGATCAGAAAGAGGCGGATAGAAAAGCCAGGGACAGCCTTCAGATGGATCTCTATGCTCTTTCCTTCCTCAAGACTCAGAGTCCCCCTCTCTTGGAGACACAGCTTTATTTTCTGGAGTCTGACCTCGTCGGCCATGGACTAAAAGAAGAAGGCAAGCTGGAGAAAGCTGTGGAGAAGATCAAAGAAGCGGAAACAGGCATCCGGGCCCAGGATTACAGGGCACATCCGGACTGGCACAGCTGCAGCTTCTGTGATTTCCGGATGATCTGCCCTTCCTCCTACGCCTATTGACCTATTCCAGACTGAACCAGAAAGGCATGATGGCCAGGGTTCTTTCTTTTTTAAGGAGCTCAAAAGCGGAAAGCAATTTGTCCATTTCAGGGTGAATGTTTGATTTCTGTGCTGCCGCCATCCTTCCGATGATGATATCCCAGAAGGATATACTTCTGGGTAAGACAAGGAGACTGACGCCGTCTTCGGCTGGAATGCCCGCCAGCTCTTTGGCCAGCTCGATCGCCCTAGACAACCCGCCGAGTTCATCCACCAAGCCGCGTTCCGCTGCCTGGCTGCCGGTCCAGATCCTTCCTTTTCCGATGCTGTCGACTTCTTCCTTGCTCAGGTTTCGTCCTTCTGCGACTTTGGACAGGAATCGATCATAGATCCAGAGGATCTCTTTCCTGAGAAGGGTTCTTTCCTCAGGAGTGAGTTTCCTGTGAGTGGAAAACATGTCCGCCTTATTCCCGTAGGCGATTTTTTCAGCCGTGATTCCCAGTTTATCATAGAGGCGGGCCAGGCTGAATTTTCCGGATATCACTCCGATAGACCCGGTCAAGGTTTGGGGCTGGGCGACGATTTTATCGGCAGCCATCGACACCCAGTATCCACCCGACCCAGCCACGTCCGACATGGAGACGACGAGAGGCTTTTCTTTTGTTGTCAGGAAGACTTCCCTCCAGATAACGTCCGAGCCTATGGCCGAACCGCCCGGGCTGTCCACCCTGAAGACCACAGCCGCGACGGATTTGTCTTTTCTGACCCTCCTTAAATAGCGAGCAAAAGTCGAGCCGCCCATGGTCTGGTAGGTTCCCTCTCCTGTGTGAATAGGTCCCATTCCGTAGATGAGGGCTATCTTTTTTCCCCTGTAAAGGCCTAACGAAGAGGGTTTCACCTTGGAATAGTGCTGGTCAGAGATCCTGTACAGCTTTCTCCCTTCGTCTTTGAGGATGTCTTCGAACTCATCCCAGTAGAGAAGATTATCCACCAGCCCTGCCTCCAGGGCTTGCTCGCCGAGGAAAGAGCCTTTGTCTATCAGTCTTCTGATTTCCGCTTCTGTTTTTCCTCTCGCCTCAGCGATCCCCTGGATATAGTGGGAATAAAGGTCACTGTAAAGGGATTCCATCATCTCCTTGTGAGCCGGAGTGAATCCCTCCTCGGTGAACATGTTGTAAGCTGTCTTGTATTCTTCGATATGCTCGATCTCGGCTTCGATACCCAGCTTATCCAGGGTCCTCTTGAAGAACGGGATGTATCCGCCGATGCCGTTGATGCCTAACCAGCCCAGCGGGTGGAGGATGATCCGGTCGCAGGCAGTTGCCAGGTAGTACTCCTTATCGAACTCGGGGGCTTCATCAATGTAGATATAGGCTTTTTTCCCTGATTTTCTGAAATCCAGGACAGCTTCCCTTATCTCGTTAATCTTTGCCCAGTCACACTGGAGCATCCCGACCTGGAGGACCAGGCACCTTATCCGGCTGTCCACCTTGGCTTTCTGGATGTTCATCCAGATATCGTGCATCGAAAGAGGCTGAGTGCCCGCAAAGAAAGACATGATAAAATCTGGCGCCGCTCTCTCTTGAATGGGCCCGGAGAGTCTGATGTCCAGGTAAGACCGGGCTCTCACCGTCGGCGGCTTTCCCAGCTCATAGACAAAGAAAGAGACCACAGTCGCCAGGATAAGTATGAAAAATATAAGAAATATGATCAGTACGTATTTTCCTCTTCTCATTTTTCCTCCTCTGTATCGAGGAAATCTTCTCAGTTTTCGGCTCGAATAAAATATAGCAGAAAACATTATTAAATGACAGCCGTATATAAGATGGATGATCGGTTTGATCAGGAGCGCTCGTATTATGGGGACGTTCCCTGCGGGGACACTCTTTTTTTTGCTCCATATAAAAAAGTATAAAAGGTTGTCCCCCTCGGGAACGTCCCCTATAGATTTTAGGAAAGAGATTGAGTATAGTAATGGATAATTGGGGACTGTCCCCAATTTTTTTGGATATCAGCAGCATTTTGAATAATCCCTGCTGATTATTTCCACTTAGAGGAAAGTATGATGTATGCGCTGGAGATTGAGAACATTTCCAAAAGATTCGGCGATTTCTATGCCGTCAAAAAATTATCCTTTCAGATTCCGAAGGGAACGGTCTACGGACTTCTGGGGCCAAACGGGGCGGGAAAGACGACCACGATCCGCATGGTGATGAACATCATCATTCCTGATGAAGGCTCGATCAAAATCCTCAACCAGAGTATGGACGAGGAGATGAAAGAGAGGATCGGTTATCTACCCGAGGACAGAGGGCTTTACCCCAAGATGAAAGTGGGCGAGCTCCTCGTTTTTCTGGCTGAGTTGAAGGGCCTTACCGGCGTAAATGCCAGAAAGGAGATCGATTTCTGGCTGGAGAGGTTCGACCTCACAGGATGGAAAATGAAAAAAGTGGAGGAGCTTTCCAGGGGAATGCAGCAGAAGCTGCAGTTCATCGTCACTGTCATCCATCAGCCTGAACTGATCATCCTGGATGAGCCTTTTGGCGGGCTGGACCCGGTGAACACAAAGCTCCTGAAAGACGTCATGCTGGAGATGAAAGGGAAAGGACGGACCATCGTTTTTTCTACCCACCGGATGGAACAGGTCGAAATGATTTGTGACAATATCTGTCTCATCAATAAAGCGGAACGGATTCTAGAGGGGAACCTAAGCCAGATCAAGAAGCAGTACGGAAAGAATACCATTGTCCTCGATTACGATGGAGATGCCGGTTTTATCCACAGCTTCCCTGAAGTGGAGAAGATCGACGATTACGGGAAATTCATGGAGATCAAGCTGAAAGAGAACGTCAACACCCAGGCCCTTCTCCAGAACCTGGTGGGGAAGATCAATATCAACAAGTATGAGGTCAAAGAGCCGTCGTTGAACGCCATCTTCATCGAAAAGGTGGGTGGAAAAGGAGTCAAGGATGAGAAAGATCCTGTCAGTCATTAAAAGAGAATACATCCAGATAGTCAGGACAAAAGGGTTTGTCATCGGGACCGTTCTGGGCCCGGTTCTTATGGCCGGTATGGTGGTTGTTCCGATGCTGGTCGCCTCAATGACCGTGGAAAAGCAGGAAACCATAGGAGTCGTCGATTTAAGCCGGGAGATCTTTCTGGATTTGGATAAAAAAATGGAAGATAAGGAGTACAGGCTCAAAGACGGATTCCGGCGCTATGTCCTGAAGAAGTTCGAGCTTCCTCCCCGGAGCGGTATCGACGAGCTCAAAAAGGACCTCAACGCGAAGGTTTTGAACAAAGAGCTTGCCGCTTATATCCTTATACCTGAGCATGTGTTAGGAGATAAGGCGGCGGAAGCTGCGGTTCAAGAAGAGGGCTCGGGAGTCAACGAGATTGAGTATGTCTCCCAGCACACCACTGATTATGAGAAGCTGGGGAGCCTCAACAGCGCCTTGAACAGCGTCATCATCGAGAAAAGACTGAAGAGGGAGGGGCTGGATCCTGAGAAGATCTCCCAGTTCATCCAACGGGTGAGGCTCAAACCCATAAAAGTGACTAAAAAAGGAGAAGAGGAAGATACCATGGGGACCTTTTGGGTCTCCTACTTTTTAGCGTTGATCATCTACATGGCTATCTTCATCTATGGATCGGTGATCATGAGGGGGGTGATCGAGGAGAAGAGCTCAAGGGTCATAGAGGTGATCCTTTCTTCCATGCGGCCTTTTCAGCTCATGCTGGGCAAGATCCTGGGTATCGGTGCTGTGGGCCTGACTCAATTCTCCATCTGGGCCCTATTCGGACTGGCCGCAACATCCTTCAGCAAGTCGTTCATCCCTGCCGGAGTGGAGATCAGCCTGGTGAGCATTCCCACCTATGTTTTCATCTATTTTGTTGTTTTTTTCATCCTGGGCTATTTTTTGTATGGCACTTTCTACGCTGCTGTCGGCTCCATGGTCAATTCAGAGAAAGAAGCCCAGCAGCTGGTGATGCCCATCACCATGTTCTTGATCCTTCCCTTGCTGCTCCTGATTTTTGTCATCCGCAGCCCGGACAGCGCCCTTTCCGTGTTTCTATCCTTGTTCCCGTTGTTCACTCCGATCATCATGATGCTCCGTATCTCCGTGCTTCTTCCTCCGTTCATCCAGGTCGGAGCCTCCATCGTGCTTCTCATCCTGACAGTCTTGCTGATGACCTGGCTTGCGGCCAAGATCTACCGGGTAGGGATCTTGATGTACGGGAAGCCTCCGAGGTTCACAGAGATTGTCCGTTGGCTCCGGTATAAATAGGAGTCAGGTTTCCATTTTTCATTTTCAGCAGAAGGAGCCTGATATCTATGTGTCATTGCGAGCGCAGCGCGGCAATCTCGTATGGAAGATTATTTCTGCGGTTAAAACGTGGCAATTTCATACAAAGAACTACTGTACGAGCCTATAGGGGTGAGGAAATTCCTTATTTAATTTAGGAGATTGCCGCGCTGCGCTCGCAATGACACAGGAACTAGCCCGACTGCCGCGCTGCGCTCGCAATGACACAGGAACTAGCCCGACTGCCGCGCTGCACTCGCAACATAAACGAATCTCATCTTGACTTTTGGCATTTATTCGCCATTTTAGATAGAAGTCAGCCATCTCGTTTTTTGGGAGGCTTTGCCTTCCTGAATAAATTGCCTTTGATTAATTAAAAATTATTTTAATATGGGCTATACTGGGGATAACACAGATATCATAAGTTTTTTTCCAGGAAAGGAGGATATAGATTTAAAATATCCAGAGAGAATTATTTTTAGGAGTGAACCTTTTTAAAAATCTTCCCGTACTAAACTGTGAAGTTTTCACCATGAGGTCAAAAATGAATAGCTTGAAGAGAAAGTCTCGAGTCGTGCTGATCATCTTGATACCGCTCTTTTTCTGTGCCTGTTTCGGCCTCCAGATTTATCGTGATGTGAAAGACCCGGATCGTTATTTCGAACAAGCCTACAGTCAGATCGATGAGATCCACAAGCGTTATCCCAACCGGGAAGGGACACCCAGTTATATCCATTTTCTGGTCTATGAAGCCTCAGACCGTCAGCTCATCAAACTGGAACTTCCCCTTTCCCTGGTCCAGGACTGTATGGATATTGGTTTGAACGCGGCTGAAAACGACTGCGGGTTCGATATTAAAGACCGGTATGATATTGACTGGAGCGGAATCAAGGATCTGCGCCAGTTCGGCATGGGCCTTCTGGTCGAAGTCGATGAAGAGGATGGGAAGATACTGATTTGGCTCGATTAGTAAACACTACCGTTTTTACAGAAAAATTGAAAGAATCTAAAAAGCTCGAGGAAAGAAATGACTCTTTGTATGAGGAAATCTATGCGCTCGTCGAGAAGATCAAAGAAGGAGACAGGGAAGCGTTCATGACTCTCACCAGCCTTTACCAGAAGAAAGTATTTCTGCTGGCCTATTCTTTTTTCCGCAACAGGGAAGATGCGTTGGACATCGTTCAGGAGACTTTTTTGAAGCTGTACCAGAAGATCTCTCTCTTCCGGAGAGGCGAGAATTTTCAGAATTGGCTTCTCCAGATCTCCAAAAATCTGTGCATCGACCGCTATCGAAAAGACTTCGGAAAGAATAAGGATTTGCAGAGCGGGATACCTGTTGAAGAAATGAACATCTCCTCTCACAACAGTCCGGATCCCTACTTATCCTCAGATCTGAAGAGGATTTTTTCGACCTGCATAAAAAAGCTGGCGGAGAGACAAAGAATGATATTCGTTATGAAGCATTACAACCAGCTCAAATATAAAGAAATAGCTCAAATTTTGGGCATTTCCTTAGGAACAGTGAAATCTCTTCATTTCAAGGCTGTTCAAAATTTGAGGGGCCTGGTGGCCCCGTATCTAGGGGGACAGCTATGATGAATTGCAAAAAGATTCAGAAAGATTTGGTGGCTTTCCTTTGCGGAGAGCTTCCGAAAAACGAACAGGAGTTTTTCCAGGCTCACCTCGATCAATGCCCCCGCTGCCGAGCGGAGTGGGAGGAATTGAAGAAGATCAGCGGGGCGGCGGATATATTGAGAGAAGACGCAGACGAAGCTATGTCCTCTGTGGACTGGGAGGCTCTGCCGTCGCAGATTGCAGAGAATGTATTCGCCAAGGCATCTCAACCTCGACGGCAAACCTGGCTGGCAAAGTTTGCAGGATTTCTCGTCCAGCCCAGGTTGAGGCCTATCTATGCCGCTCTCCTCATCGGCATTGTTCTGGGTGGGCTGTTGACGTTTGTGGTTTTCAGAACCCCGCGGTCCGGGCTCCTAGCGGAGAGAGAGTTCTTTGCGCCTCAGGACTTCCTGGAGAACGTGGAACTGGAGATGGCCCGGCGGGAGACCCTGGATTACCTCGAAAAGAGCCAGTTCTTGCTCCTGGATTTTATCCAGGCGCCGTCTGAAAAATCAACGGACTTCTGGCAGAGCGAGTTTGCCGCTGAACAAGCCCGGGACCTGCTGGCCAAAAAGAGATACATCAATCCCCAGCTGGACAAATTCAAACTGGCCAAGGCCAAGGCCATCTGCGACCAGCTTGAATTCCTCTTCTACGAGCTCACCCAGATCAGCGTCCAGCTCTCAGCAGAAGAGGTCGAGAAACTCCAGAGAATGATCGAAGAGAGACAGATTATATTGAAAATAAATTTATTAAAGAAAGAACTGGAGCAACACAATGAGATATAAAATGAGAAAATCGATTTTATACATCGGAGTCCTCCTCCTCGCCTCATTCCTCCTCCAGGGATACGCTCAGGCGCAGCCGGATGAGACGCTTTTCAAGGAAGCCAAGATCTTGATCTTCGATAAGGAATGGAAGAAAGCTCAGGAAAAGCTAGAAGAGCTGATCGAGGAATACCCGGGCAGCCCCTGGGTCTCACAGGCTTTCTTCTACAGAGCCAAATGCCTGAAGGAACGCGGAGACAGAGAACTGGAGGCCTTGAAAGCCTATCAAGACTACACCAAGCGGAAAGACCGGAGCAGAAGCCTCACCGAAGACGCCGAGACTGAAATCATTGACCTGGCCTTTGAGCTCTACCGGAAAGGGAGAAAATCCTATCTTTCCGAGATAGAAAACAGGCTTTCCAGTCCGAACAGAGTGGTGAAATATTTTGCCGCCATCAGACTCAGTCAGGTGGGGGAGAAAAGAACTGCCTCTAAAGCCGTTCCCGTCCTCAAAGAAATCATAAGGAAGGAAAGGGACGATGATATCAGAGACAGGGCCAAGATCGCCCTGCTGCGCATCGATCCCGATGCCCTGAAGGATGTTGAAGAGCAGAGGCGCGAGACAAAAGCTTTGATAGTGAACATAAGAGTCTGGAAACACGGAAAGCTGACGCTGAAAGTCAACATCCCCTGGGCTCTGTTTGACCTTGTTCTGGGATCGATCTCTGAAGAAGAGAAAGACCTGATGACAAAGGAAGGCTACGATATCGACAGGTTGAGGAAAGAGCTCATGGAGATCGGGGAGATCATCACCATAGAGGACCCTGAAGAGGGAACCGTCATTAAAATATGGATAGAATAAAAAGAACAGGAGGCTTACCATGAAAAAGATTGCTGTTTTGGTTTTGGTTCTGTTTGTCTTCGTTGTATTGTTGCCGAGTCTTCTTCTTGCCGACAGCAAGGATGACATCCAGGCCATCAAGAAAGCTGTGAAGGAAAACCCGGATTACAAGGCCGGGGAGGAAGTGAAGTGGTTCAAGGTGCTGATCACGGATAACGACACAGGAAAAGCCAAGGTCAAAGTCACCCTGCCCATCGCTGTGGTCGAAGCCATCCTCGAATGCTCCCATAACAAGCACATGAGGATTCACCATGATTACTGCGACATCGACCTGGGGGAGCTGTTCAAGGAACTGAGAAAGTACGGCCCGATGGTCTTCATCGAGATCAATGACGACGATGAGGACATCACGATCAAGGTCTGGGTCGAGTAACAGACAGCAAACAAACCTTAGCATTTAAAGGGAAGCGTGATTTTTTATCCGCTTCCCTTTTTTTATGGCATAAAATGAGTTATGTTCCTTTTCCAATGTGTCATTGCGATGTGGGGTGGGATTCCTTCGCTACGCTCGGAACAGGCGTGGCAGTCTCGTCTAAAAAGTTGGGTTCACAATCTAAAGATTGGATCCCCGATTTTCTGCTGACTCTTCTTTTCTGAGAATTTGATCGCGATCGCTTTCCAGACTTTGACGGGTTTGCTGTCCTTCATGGCCGGCTTGAATTTCCATTTCATAACAGCGCGTTGAGCCGCCTCATTCAACCGGAAAGGGCCTTCGATTCCTCTAAGAATAGCGGTGTAGATCACTTCCCCTTTTTCTGAGATCAAGGCGTTGACTACTACCGTTCCTTCGATTGCCAGTCTCTTAGCGATAGAGGGGTATTCAGGAAAGACTTTTTTGATCGGCTCAGGCGGGACATCAACGAGGCTGAGAGGAACGATATCGCCTTCTTTGACAGGCGGAGGCGTGATTTTTTCTTCTTTTTTCTCGATTTTTGGCTCAGTGTCTATCTTGTGTTCAGGGATTGTCTTTGATGGAGGCTTTGTTTTGAGCTCGGGCTTTTTATCAGGTTCGGGCTTTATTGGAGGTTTGGTCTTTGTGCTTATTTGCGGCGCAGGCTTGGATTCGGGTTTCAGGCGGTTGAATAAGTGCACAAAGCTTAGAGGGAAATATCTCTCGTCGATTGTTTTATCGGGATAAATCTCAAACAGCTTCTGGAGATACTCTTCTGCTTTCTCACTCTGGCCGTCAGCGAAATAGGCTAAAGAAAGACTGAAATAGGCTTCCGAGACTTCATCAGCTGTTTGAGTCTTGGTCAATATCGTCAGAAACATGATAATGGCTTCCTTGTATTCTCCGTTTTCGTACAATTCCTTTCCGGCTCTGATCAACTCTGTTATATCACTCTCTTGGGGGCTGTCTTTTTCAGGCCAGTTGGATGAGGAGAGATAACTCACAAGAATGATTAACATCAAGATGATCACTGCTTTTTGACTTAGTCTTTTTCTCATCTTTTTCTCCCCTTACGCGTTTAGTCGAATCTATGTTTGATCTCTTTTCGCTCGCCTTTGGCTAGGTCCACTTCTATGACGTGCGTTTTATTCAAGCGAGCTGCGATGAATTTGACGGTGTGCTTTCCTGCGGCGACCTCAACTTCCAGAACCGGTGGAACTTCTCGGTAGCTCTTGCCATCGATCTCAATTTTGGCGTAGGGAAAAGCTGTGATAATGAGCCAGGCTTTTTCTGGCTCCTCGGCTTTGACTTCTTCTGTGGTCAGGGATGCTTCGGGTTGGGGTATATTTTCAAATTTATGATGGACTCTCTTGGTCTCGCCGGGCAAAACCGACTCTTCTATCTCCTCTGTGATCACATCCTGAGCATAATCCTTCAGGATGAATTTGATTTTGTGCGGCCCTGATGTGACTTGAACGCTTTTTACTGGAGGAACCCTCTCTCCTGGCCTTCCGATCGGCTTGCCATCGATTTCAACCTCGGCATAGGGATGAGCGCTGATAGAGAACCATCCGTATGTCCTCTCCAGACTGTATGTCTTCGCAAAATTGGTGCGAAGCTGTATCTCTTCTTCGACTGTCTGGTACCCTTCTTTCTCGATCCTTATCCGGTAGCGCCCTCTTTGATATTTTCTGTTGAACGGATAATTGGCGACAAAATCGTCGTTTATGTAGATATT
>Ga0209636_10000319_pt1 | contig 44819 bp, 42 predicted proteins | sample DeeMarSWOR152_54_FD_187464 | JGI IMG/M metagenome (GOLD analysis project Ga0209636, IMG submission 187464) | Marine sediment microbial communities from White Oak River estuary, North Carolina - WOR-1-52-54 (SPAdes) (version 2) | ecosystem: Environmental > Aquatic > Marine > Intertidal zone >...
GAGATCAACCATGGCAAACTCGCCCCAGGATTTGAACCTCCCCAACTGATTCCAGCCAGAGATGCCTGCAACATGACCCCATAGCTCCAGATGATGTAGCCGAGATACTGGGGATGTCTGGAGTACTTGTATAACCAGAATGTAACCGTCTCTCTTTTCTGTACTTTTCCGTAGAACCATGCGATTGTGCCTAACAGGAATATGAAGAAGCCTATTCCCGTGACTGCTATTGCTAGAGGCGTTCTAATGTCTAGGCCTATGAGGTGGAATAGATAGGTTGGTATCATGTAAGGTAGGTAGGCGATGTCTCCTAGGTTGACGAGATTGATCTCCCAGAAAGGTATCCATGTGATCCGCAGTATTCCTAGTCCTGCTAGGAAGAACATGGAACCTGCGAAGTAGCCGAAAGTTGGTAGGAAAAAGAATAGTGCTCCTAAGGTTGATAGTCTCTTCTTTTTCGTTATGAAGCCTGCTATTATCAAGATTACAATCGCCGTGAGGCAGACATAGCCTATCGGCCTAGCGATCTTCATGAACTTTTCGACGATCTCTGGTTCTATTCCCGGATTGACATCTGGAATCCAGCCCGCACGAGAGAATAGATTTGTCAATATTCTTGGAAGCTCTACCGTGGTGAAAGTCAGTGCGACTGTGAAAACAAGAGCTAAGAGAGTTAACGAAAGCATAGTGTGTATCTTTGGTTTTTCAGTTGCCGTCTTGATTGCTATTGATTCCTTTTTGAACATATCGGTTCTCACTGACTACGACTTGAGGTTGGACCAATATAGTTCTATATTTTAGATCTAAGTGTCTAGAGTGTAGAACACTTGTAATATTCCCTTAGTTCATGGAGCGTTAGGGAAGAGAGGAAAGAAGAAGGAGTTTTTAACAAGCTAGTTGTAGGTTATCTAAGGGGTGTTTATGGAGAAGCTGGAGTTGCAGTTGAAGGGTACGACCCTTCGGGTTTACTGGCATCTTTTGCGAAGCGGCAAACCAACTACCCTCAGACGTCTTCAAAAAAGTCTAGGTCTTTCAAGTCCAAGTGTTGCCTCGTATCATCTTGAGAAGCTGAGGGACTTGGATCTCGTTAAGAAAGATAGGGGAGACTACGAACTGAAGAAAACCGTTAGTTTCGAGGTTATGAAATCCTTCGTGAGGGTCAGCCGTCTGATGATTCCGCGATACATGTTCTACACGACCTTTTTCTTCACTCTTCTCATTGTGTTTATGGTTGGATATGCTAGTTCACTATCCATCCAAGGCATCTTCGCCGTAGTCTTTGGGGTGAGCGGACTTATCATCACAGCATATGAAACGTGGAGACAGTGGAGGCTGAAACCTGTTTGACCAATGTTCTAAAAAATAGAACTATAAACATGACAAACTACAATCAGTAGGAGGAAAAACATGCAAACCAGATTATTACATGCGATTGTTTCTGGAATAATAATAGCCATGGTGCTTGGTTTCTCTCTGATTCCCGCCACATGGCAAATGATAAGCCAAGAATCAACCTTTGGACCAATGACTAATGACCGTGCAATCATAGGAATAATCGCATCAGTCGCTATCATGGCAATCACTATGCTCTCTTTTAATTTGGTGAAAAGAATAGAGGAGTGAATAAAAAATGGTGCGCGAGAGATTTTTCCCTGTGAGGCGAGGTTCAAATCCGGCTTTAGACATTGACTGAGTTATCAAGATTAATGCAGCTAGTGTGACTATTTTCTTAGAGGATTAATGCACATGCATTTGGAATATCAAACTGTTTTCAAAAAAATTGCGAGCGCGACTTTGAAAAAATATATTGCATGCATACATAACGTTTAAATCTATACTGGACGTTTTTTGCCCGTTCAATATTATGTAAATTACTTTGTAATGCAAAGCTTTTTATACCGGAGTGTAGTTTATGGTATTTGGCGATAAGGATGAATAAAGAAATGAGTTTGAGGCAAGTCGAGAAAAGGACTTACATGTCATATCATCAAGACGGCTTACTCGACATATTTGTCGGAGTTTATATTCTATTATTTGGCACTGGTATTTTACTACTGACTATGACTGACTTTAGCACGTGGTTTATAATTCCAGCAATTTTTCCTGCAATTATGATACCCATTTGGATTTCGGCAAAGAAGCGGATAACAATGCCAAGAATTGGTTATGTAAACTTTGGAGTTAGAGGCGCAAACAAGATGATGGCATTATTTCTCGGACTAATGGTAGCAGGTTTGGGTGCATTCATGGTGTTTGGTTTGGGAGCATCCATGGGTGAAGGGTGGGCATTAACATTAAGAGATTTCTTTATTTCAAATAGCATGATAATCATCGGCATTGGAGCGGTAACTATATCGAGCCTATTCGCATACACTATGGGTCTCAAGAGGCTTTATGGATATGGACTGTTAACATTTGTGCTTTTTTTCACAGGTTATTTCATAGTTATTCCATTTGAATATTTCTTAGTAACCATAGGGTTTGTAATCATTATCAGTGGCTTTGTTCTTTTGATACGATTCATACAAAAATATCCACTACCACAAGGTGACAAAGTCAATGCCCAAGAATCCCGCTAATCTCAAGAACATTGACCGAGTTATACATGAACCTACTAGATTGATGATTATGACTCAACTCTATGTTGTTGAAAGTGCAGACTTCCTATTCCTTCAACATCAACTTCAGATGACTCCTGGTAATCTGTCAGCCCATTTAAGCAAACTTGAAAAAGTTGGTTATGTTGAAATTGTGAAAGAGTTCATTGAACGAAAACCCCACACAGCACTGAAATTAACAAAAGAAGGGCGCAGTGCCTTCAAGGATTATCAACAAAATCTAAAACAGGTGTTCAGTGATTTGCCGAAATAATTAATAGATAACAATAATCATGCTTCTCCATTTTTTGCCCTTAAGAAAAGTAGCCAAAGAAATCAATTAACTCTTAATGCGTGCGAATTGCGAGAGTAAGTTTTTGTGTATTTCTTACCCCTCGTAGTGTTGGCCTTGGTTCATTGTGAGGGGTAATTTTTCTTTGATTTTTTACCCCTCACTCTATTATTCTCTATTCCATCCTTCCTTATTCCTATTCCATTAGGAACCTATCCAAATGAGGGGTATACATGGTATAGGACCGTCCATAAACCGTTAACCGTCCCCGTTGGTTGGTTGGATTAAAATTTAACCTTCTCTCTCTTCCTATCTTCCTTTCTTCCTAATACCCTACCTATTCTCACAAACATACACACAATATACCACCAAAAACCAAATACTAAAAACTATAAACTATAACTCTCGCACATTTTATCCATGCATGCATGGATAAATCTACTCCTCATACTTGCAACCGTTGTTACATTAAAACATTTTTTAGCTTATCAAACAAATCCAATGCTAATACTGTTCTATTACAGTGTGAGCATTGGATTGACTTCCCAGTCTTAGGTAAAGTCAGAGGCGCTCCACAATGTGGGCACTCAATGCTCTCTAACAGAATCCCTTTCCCCTTTATTGCTTTCAGTATTTCTGCGAAATCTACGAAGACATGCCTCAGGGTTGGTCTCAGCTTAGCCTTATGCGTGTCCGACAACTCATCAAAAACTAGCTTGGAGAGTGAATGAATGTCTGCTTCCAATTCTCTTGAGGAGAGCAAAATTTCCTTATCAAGGTTTCTAGAAATCTTGTTCTTGGTTGTGCCAAAATTTGTGCGCGCAACGTAAACTGAACCCACAACCAGAGCTACACCGAGAATAATCAGTATTATACCCCAGACTGGGTAGACCTTAGTGAGTAATAAACCTAGGAGGAGAGGCACCATACTGGAAACAAAAAGAATCCTTGACAGAAACTTATTCAAAGGAGTTCCGCGCGCGCGCTTTGCGCGAGCATAATAAAGATGTTGAAGTTTTTCTTGCTTCTGAGCTAGTTTTCCGATTTTCGTTCGTAAACTAGGTGAGTTCGTTTTCGCTAAAAGGGAAACCAATCAGTTTGGCAATCTTCTCTATTACCGCTTGTCGATTCCTCAAGCTGAATCACTCAAACGATATTTCGTGAGCGCAACTATAGATTCGTCAAATTTTCAAATAAAGCCTTTGTCTACGCGCGCATTCTTATGTTAGTTTACAATTCCGATTCTTGGAAGCCAATCTCTCTTTTCGTTTCTCAGGTACTTTGCCAGCAGAAGAGCTTCTTCATTAATCAGCGTATCTAATGTTTGCTTACTACCATATCTGATTCTTGGTATTTCAACCTCACGATTAAAAAGACCGTTTAAACCATCAGCTAAACTATCAGCTTCATATTCGCAGAGATGTATTTTTTTTCCCATCTTAAAACGCATCATAAAATCTGTCACAACAACAAAATCCTTCTTACGCAATTTACGACACCTTTCAATCAGAAAATCATCAATAAGGTAACGGTGGAGTTCCATGAAATCACAAACTAGACTGGGTTTTCCGTAATGCATTGAGTGCAGAAAACATAGATATGGTTCTAAGAATGTTGTGGGTATTTAAAGAAAAAACTAGTGGGTCTAACTACAGAGAGAAGGCAAGCTATTGTCCGACAAAAGACTACTATGTACCGCAACTGCGCAGAGAATGTTTAAAACTATGTTAAAAAAATATAGGGGGCGTCTATCTACAGAGGGAAAGTTTCGGTAATTCGGTCCCAAACCATGTTGACCCTATATATAGCCCCCTCCCCCTACCCTAGACTACACAGAAGAAAGCCTTCCCACCCCTTTGGTCCCAAATATTTTTTCTTTTAGGTTCCGCAAAGCTATTGTCTTTTAGAGACGAGTATGTTCTGCTGGTGTCGAAATAGTGTATAATCTATGTTAAAAACTAGGTAGGGAGTTATTTATCTGCGTCTGGCCTTTGGCTTGGCTATTTTCTTCATCTCTTCTCTAACTTTTTTCTTCATCTCTTCAGCCTCTTCATTTGCTTTCTCTTTTTCTTCTTTCTCCTTCCACTCAACATGCCCCTCTGCTCCCGCTTTGTTCTTTTCACCAGAGAAAAGCAGGTCGGGTGGAGGATAAGATGTGCCGAGAAGCGTGGCTAAGAGAAATGTTGACGTGAAAACATGTTGGTAAACTCTATGGAGCAGTAAGGGTATCTTTGTTTCAGGATTCACTTCCAACAATTTCTCTATATCTGGGTTTTTTCCTTCCATGGTCACCAGTCCTTCCACTTCAAATTTTACTACGCTAGGTTTTGTGCCCACTGTTAATACGAAGCTAACAACTCGTCTACCGCTTTTCCGTTCCTTCTCTTCCAACTTCGCATTAACATCAAAAATTAACGCAGATAATTCTTGTTTGTCGCCCAGTTTAACGCCTCGCAAACCTAGAACGTCAACCTTGACTGAAACTTCGGCTACGTCGCTTTCTGCTGAAATAGCTGATTCCCCACTTTAATTAACCTGCAAAGATGTGAAGCCAACTTCCATAATCAATTGTAGTCTTAGGTTTCCAATTTTTTCCCTTTGTGTGTATAAGTATGCTACACACATTTTCTGTATGTGTGCACGGGCAGAACGTGATGTGTTGGAAACTATGTTAAAAAATTAGAGGGGGAGTCTATCTACAGAGGAGACACACCCGTAACTACTTTCTCACCAACTTCTCAACGCCATCCGACTTACCTAAATAAACAACATCCGCCATTCCAACAAACAGACCAGTCTCAATGACACCAGAAATCAATCTGAGCTGCAAATCCAATTCTTTAACATCGTCAACCAGTCCAAAATCAACATCAACAACAAAGTTGCCGTTATCCGTCACCAATGGACCAACCTTTCCCCCACCCTCCCGCAAAACAGGCTTCCCTTTCAACTCCCGCATCTTAACCATAACCGTCGGCAAAGCAAAAGGCAAAACCTCGATGGGTACCGTGTGGTTTGTTCCCAGTTTTTCCACAAGTTTGGTTTCATCCGCCACTATAACAAACTCTTTAGCCGCCGAAGCAACAATCTTTTCCCTTGCCAACGCTCCGCCTCCACCTTTAATCAAGTTGAGTTCTCTATCAATCTGATCTGCGCCGTCTATCGCAACATCAAGCTGAGGATACTCATTTAAGGTCGTTAACGGGACACCACAATGCACTGCCAGCATCATGGCTTGATGAGAGGTTGGAACTCCCAAAATTTGCAAACCTTCCAGTCGGATTTTTTCCCCTATCTCTTGAATGACGTAGGCAGTTGTGCTTCCGCTGCCCAACCCCACAACGAAGTTGTCTTTAACGTGTTTCACAGCTTCTAAGGCAACTCTCTTCTTAGCCTCTTCTCTCCAAACCACCTTTTCACGCCTCAACCTCGATTTGCCCCAGCCTTTCCAAAACCTTTTCAACCTCAGCCCTAATCTCTTCAATCCTCTTTTCAGCCTCAGTTTTCTTCGGAGCTGTAGGTTTACGTTCCTTTCTCTTCGCCTTTCCAGGCGGGGAGGATGGCGGAGCCGGAGACGGTATGGGAACCTCTCTTACCGGTTTGAATTTGAGGCTTCCCCTCAAGTTCGTAATTTTTTCGTTTATTTCGTCGAAGCGTTCATTGAATAATTTGATAAGGTCTCCTTGCATACTTTCTAACTCGTGGAGTGCGACGACAGATTCGCCTTTAGAAATCATGTCTTTGATTTCCAGCATTCTACCTTTGTATCCTTGCGCTAAGTTGTTCCTTTCTTCTTCGGTTATTTTTCCTTCTGCTTGGGCTTCGTAGAGGCGTCGAATGGCGTGGCTGAGAATTTCCCTTTCAAGGCCCAGAATCCTAAGTTCGTCTTGAGCCCTTTTGGCGTCGGTAGATGTCACGCTTCGCTCCACTTTTGAGGGCCATCTCTCACTAACCTCGGGCACTTCGGGCATCTCCAACGGTTCTTCTTTCTTCTTTCCACCTCTCATCGCATAAAGCATTAATATAGCCACTAAAACTGCAACGCACGAAATTAGGATTAGCAGGAGCTCAAAATCCACGTGGGTTCCCTTCCACAAAATCATGGGCTTTTATGTTGTATATAAATGTGAGGAAGGCATTTCTGAAGCTTTCGGTCGATTTTCTATAAAGTCTTAAAAATATACAGTTGAAAAAAGATGAGGCTACTCACATTTTGCTTTGACGGTTATGGAATAGCCCCTATACACTTTTGTCCCAGTTCTGTAGATGTGTGATGCGCGCGTTCTACACGTGATAGCTTATGGAAAATAAAGATACAGAAATCTTAGACAGAATTCATAAATTGTTTATATAGATAAGCTCCAGAAATCTTACGCGAGGGGTTAGTGGTGCGAGGGTCAAAACTGGAAATGAATCTTGACATTCTTAAGATTTTGGCTTCTCAGGGACCAATGGAGCTAACCCAACTTATGAACAAGACAGATATAAGTCAAAGCGTTTTGGAACAACACTTAAACTTTCTAATACCGCAAAACCTCGTTGAAAAACAAAACTTGGGTAAAGACAAAATTTTCTATGCTATTACGGAAAGAGGTCTAAGGGTGCTAAAGGTTGTTGCCCCGATAATTGAAGAAGCGCGTAAAATCCCAGCGTTGCTACATTAAACGTGTATGCGCGGAACAGCCTACCTTTTTACTCAATTTCAGAAACATCTAAGGTCTGCGAAGGCGCATCTCTTCCGACAACATTGGAGCCTCGGGCGGGATTCGAACCCGCGACCTCCGCCTTACCAAGGCGATGCCCTAGCCAGCTAGGCCACCGAGGCTTTGAATATTGTAGAGCCATAAAGAAGGTTTAAAGGATTTTGTTTTAGGCATATTCTTAGAAATGTTTAATTTAGGTTTGCCTTTTACATGGTGTGTGCGCGGGGGTTTCCAAGTCTGGTCAAAGGAGCAGGGCTTAGGACCCTGTCGCATAGGCGTTCGTGGGTTCGAATCCCACCCCCCGCACCAAGGTTACATACTAGCAGTCTACTTTTTGACCCACCAATTGATGTCGATTCTAACCGTTCACCTTAGGTTTTATAAGATTTGATGGACAAAAAGTTGCATTGATGCTTGAATTATGGAAAAAGACGCCAAAATGTCTCGTAAAAAATACTTAATACTCCTAGCGTTATTTCTGGTCTCCTTTGTATTTTTGACTCCCTACATTGCTAGTTCAGGACACACACCAGTGCCTTTTTCCTACATGCAAGCCAAGTATTCCGTTAACATAAACTATCAAGAACCAAAATTGTCGATTCCATCACTAACCTTTGTCTTGACCACTGAAAAAATCGTCAACTCCAGCTACATCGAAGTGACGGAGTCAATCGGCACAGCCCCGCCCATGAAATTCTACGTCAACCTTTCAAATAGGTCAGTGCTCCTTTCAAAAGAATTCCTTCCGGAACTTCCCCCTCACGGCGAATACTATGACTTATGGATTGGCAAAGAACACAAAGCAGGAGATACCGTGAAGGTTTTGAATCACACAGTAACCCTTTCTCACTCTGGCTTAAAGTTCCACGGTTGGCTTTTCTTTAATAGTCTAACAACCGACAAAATACCGTTCAACTTCACTAGAACAGTAGAATATCAGGGAACACCTATCCCTGTTGATTACGTTGGAGAAATATGCATTACATATGACCAAGAAACCGGCTTAATGATCGAAGATCATCAATTATGGACAGCGAACTTAACCCATCCTGATTTGCCACAAACAATCTCTTACAGGCTTGTCATAACTTATGAAAGTTCGAACATTCGCTTCACGTACATAACATATTTGCTAACGATTGGAATCTATACGGCACTCGTTATCATCATAGCCGCCCTTCTATTTGTTATGATTCACATGTTGCGCAAGAGAAAGCGGGAAGAAGAACTACCCGAATTGCCACCAGAAACACCAGAGACTCCAGAAGCCCCAACCGAAAAACCACCAGAAAAGCCTAAAACACCGACAACCCCTGAAATCTAAAACGAACTTCATTCAAATCAATTAGGCTCTATATTTCCGCATTCATAGCATTTTCTATTGTGAACAGAGACAACATCACCACATTCCGGACATTTATATTTCTCTTCTTGAATCTTTAGAAATTTTTTCATACCTTTCTCTTTCAATTCTTTAAGATGTTCAACCATGCTCATGTCATATCGCTTTCTGTAACGCCTGTCCAGACGATCAAGATTTTCACAAGGCATATCCTCACATTCAAAACAGAATTTTATTTCATTTTTCCTAAGTTTTTTGCAGCCTCTTTTGATGAAGCAGTTTTTGTTGCGAGGGAGACAGCCGGGACAGTGGTTTACTTTGCCTTTTTCCTTCGGGATTTCTCTCGAATAGGCTAAATACCATTTGCAAATGCCACAATTCATTCCGCATGGTGCTATGAGTTCAGGCGTGAATTTCCCTTTTTGCATAGATAACTAGTAATGAGATAATATCTTAACTATTTTGCGCGCGCTTTCTATTTTTCTTCAAGAATTTTTCTGCTTTTAACTTTGTAGCATTTCGGGTATTTTTCAGCTGTCTTTCTACAAATGAAATCACTTCATCTTTGTTCTCAATCTGGTCAAAAAACAGTTCAAAAGCTGAAATGGCGTGACCAATTATTATGTTCTTGCATTCTTTAGTGAGATGTGATTTTGTTGCAAGATTTTCGGTCCTTAAGAATTCGTTAGTGATTTTCTGAGTGAGATGTGGTTTTGCTTTAGCGATCTTTCCCGAATTGCCAACAACATTGGCAACTGTAACCATATACTCGGCATCAAGAAGACCATAATATTTGTCAAAAATATCATCGAATCTGTTTTTTACATCAACTTTTGTCAGATTAGCAATGATGTACAGTGCATTCCACTTCAATATTCTCTTATCACTATCTAACAGTTCAACGAAGAAATCTATTCTCGGATATAGCTTCTCTGGTTTTTCTTCGCTAATGATTCTCAAAATCTTGGCACAACCATATCTTATCCGCGCGTTTGCCGAAGATAATCCGCTGAAGATTTCAGGAAGCAAGCTTGGATCTTTCATCGCGTCTTTTGCCACATCTTCTACTTTGACTTCTTTTTCCAAAAGTTTTTCCAAGACATCAACTTTTTCCATGAGGACCCCTCGTTTCCAATAGAATTCAAGATTCGTTTAAGAATTTTGGAGTTTTGCGCGTCTTATAAAAAGGGGAGATTGGGTGATGCCTCTACTTTGGTGGGGGGTTCGAATCCCACCTCCCGCACTCGCTTTTACTCTGTTTCGTTTTACCCAAGTCCACTAACATCGCTTTTCCTTCAGCAATATTTTATTTCTCATAGACACCTATCTCATAAATGTAGACGTTCAACAAGTGGAGAAGTGAGATGGTTTCACTGTGAAAGTAACGCACGTTCGCGAAACTAAAAAAGAAGAAACAGAAAAAATGCCAAAGTGGAGTGCTGAGCTTATAGAAAACGTCCAGTTCATCTACGAATTGGCTCTTGCTGAACTCGAACTACAAGCCTTTGAAGTTGATTTTTCGGTTACAAATAGCCTGCGGGGATTCGTTTTAAGAATTCCTCCTGACGTCAACAAACTAGTTCGAAGACTCGCATATTTCAAAACCATTAGCCATAGAACAACAGATTACTACCGATTAACAAGGTATAATCGAACAAGATCTGTCAACCAATATTTGACCCATTGGATATACCCCTATAAAGGCAAGTTTCATCCCCAAATGATTAGAGCACTACTTAACATACTAAAACTGAAGGCAAACGAAACCGTTCTAGATCCCTTCATTGGAAGCGGAACAACCGCGGTTGAGGCACAATTGCTAGGCATAAATTGCATAGGAATAGACATCTCCCCTCTTTGCATCCTACAGTCCAAAGTTAAAACACAGTCAATTTACGTTATTGATGAAATCAAAAGATTAAGAGAAGAAGCAATAGCATCCTTTAAGTTGTCAAACCATGCTGAGAATCCTGTTGCTAAGAGTTACAACGAATTTTTGAATTCAATAAACGATGAGCGTGTCAGAAACTTCTACTTGATGGTGAAGTTGGTTGCTGTAAGTGACAGAGCTAGAAGAAGACGCGACATAGTTCAGGCTTTTATCAAAAATCTGGAACTAATGATTTCATCAGTAGAAGACTATGAAAAAGCAGCGAAAGAATTGAATCTCCAACTTGGAAACGTTGACATACGTCGAGGAGATGCTCGCCATCTTCTTCTCAAGGATGAAAGCATACAAGGCATAATAACTTCTCCTCCCTACTCAATAGCCCTAAATTACATCGCAAACGACGCCCATGCTTTCAAAGCTATGGACTATGACCTCGACAAGATGAGGGATGAATTTATTGGAGTAAGAGGGAAGGGCGAAACTCGCATAAAACTTTACAACGAAGATATGGCGAAGAGCTTTCGCGAAATGCACAGAGTTTTAGAAAAGAGAAGATTTTGTGCCATAGTTGTAGGAAACGCCACCTACCAGCAGCATAAAATTAAGACCATTGAATTCACCATAGAACAATGCGAAAAACTCGGTTTCACCCTCATAAACAATATCAACAAAATCATCTACGGGTTATATAACGTGATGCAGGCAGACAACACTCTGATTTTCCGCAAAGACAGATAACAAGCCTCCACACATAATTTTCTCTAGGCGAGCCAAGGTTTGTATCTATTTTCGATATAATATGTGCTTCGAGTGAAAGTATATCATCTGTTAACATTTACTATACTTGAGGGAGCAAGCAGTGGACACAGATGAGACACAATGCAAAACCAATGCTGAGAAACGGTTGGTGAAACTGGGAAAAATAGCCAGCGAATTAATAAACTCTTTGGCAACTCGGAAAGTCGACGACAAGACAATAAACGTTGCCGACATCTACTTCATTTTAAGCCAAGCACTGCAACAAGTCTCTTTCATGAACATCATCGAAATTGAAGACTTTAAACAAAAAAGACCAAATCAACACAAAATAGTAATATAAACGCTACTTTTCTCCTAAACACGAGCGCATCTCGCAACACCACAACATCTTCGAATATCCTACGGGTTCATTCATTGGTGCGGGGGGCGGGATTTGAACCCGCGGAGGCCTACGCCAGAGGATTTCTCGGGAAATCTTCCAATCCGCTTAAGTCCTCCCCCTTTTCCTAGGGGTTTCTTCTGACCCGCTACTTAGACCTGGCTCGGGTACCCCCGCCACATCCAAATTAACATAATAGATTCTTTGCTGAACTTAAAAACTTAGGTTATTCCGAGAAGACTTTCAGAGGCTTGTATGTACCGCAACTGCGCAGAGAATGTTGAAAACTATGTTAAAAAAATAATAGAGGAGTCTACATCAGCACTTGATTTGCCGCAAACTCACCGAAGAATGTTGGGAGTATTTAAAGAAAAAACTAGGGGGTCTAACTACAGAGAGGACAGACGAAAATTCAGATATGCACTACACTTCCCTAACCCAAAAGATAAGGCAAAACCTTCCGCAAGTCGTCGCCTTTGACGACAACATCCGCCCGCTCCTCCACCACCCAGCTACGCGGATTAAAGGCTATTGAGAGGCTTACATTTTCAAACAAGGATAACATGGTTTCGTCGTCACCGACAGCCGCACACTCATCTATTCCCAAATTGAACTTCTTCAACATACGAAGCAAAACAATGTCCTTGTTGTCAACCGACACGCTTACCTTCACCTCGCCTGTTAGAATACCGTTATTAACCTTCAACTCGTTGGCTAAGGCGCCTTCAACCTCAATCTCCCTTTCGATTCTTCCTGTTACAACAGACAAGCCAGCGCTCAGCAAAACCACCTTAAAACCGTTCCTTCTCAGGGTGGTTATGACGTCTTGTGCTCCATTGGTATAGGGTATGCTGTCAACTATTTGCATAACCTTTTCAAGCTTCAAGCCTTTCCACAGAGAAGCGTCCAGTCTAGCCCAATCCTCATACGTGATGGCTCCTCGAAAGAATTGCTCAGCATATTGTTTTCCCATGTCCCATGTGCCCAGCCCTTCATGCAAAAACTGCCAGCTACTAACAACCTTCATCAAAGTTCCATCCACATCGAAAACCACCAACTTCAGCTTTTTCACTTCTGAATCCTCCACTGACACATCTACCTATGGCGCTAGGGTTATAACATTCAACCTATAAGAAATATGTTGGCGGGAGAAGCTGGGCGGGTATAGAAAGTTGATTTAGCTTTCTACCGACGCCTAGCCAGGATAGGGCACGAACAGCAGAACAGTAGCTGGTGTAAGCCTCCTAATCTGAAGGAGATAGCTCGGGGTCGCGGGTTCAAGTCCCGCCCCGCCCGCCATCAAAAATAGCTGTTTTGAGTTTATTTTAGGCTTATTCTTAGCAGGAAGCCGTCTAGCGCGCGCATCGCGAACAAACTGGCCGGCCTATACGCGTGCAACACGATAGACGGAAACCCCTACGCCTTTGAAAGGAACGGATTGATAATAGTCAGCGGATGCAGCGGCAACGGGATCATGAAAGCAGAATTGTACGGCAACGTGAAGTTCAAGGTCAGCGACCTAGGCGTAGAAAAGAGGAATGTCGAAAACGAGGAATTTACCATCTAAATACTCGTGGGAAAGAACACAAGAAATTAAGCTTGAAATTTTTGGAGGCTCTGCTAATTAGTAGATTTGCTTGGCAGAAGCGTCTTAGGAAGCTTTGCGACGACCGTGAATAACGGGTCAACGATCTGGGCAAGCCGCACCTTTGTTGTCAAACTGAGGAACATATACGCGTCGTAACGCTCAAACCCGTAGTCCTCTTCTAACCATTTGATTAGCTCAAGGAAGGCCAGTCTAACAGCGTCTTCCAAAGGCCTAGCACTGCAAACAGTCATGATCTCGTCAGGTGACTCAATACGTGGCCAATCAATCTTCTTTTTCTTTATCAAATCAATCTTCATTGTTATTATTGACGGTATTTCGATAGCTGTTCCACAGATTTCTCCGTCTCCTTGAACCGCGTGGACATCACCCACTCCAATCAATGCGCCTTCCACCGCCACTGGAAGATAGAGTTTGTTGCCAGGACAAACGTCAGGAACATCCATGTTTCCTCCGTGTCTCCCTGGGGTAATTGTGGATATTGCTTCAGATGCTGGTGATACGCCTATTGTTCCTATAAAGGGTTTGATTGGAATATTTATCTCTCTTCCATCGTTCAGCGTATAGATAGCCTTTCCATCAATGATTTTGGAGAACTTTGTAAGGGGCGGAGACGGTTGAAGCCAGCCTTCTAACCCTCCGAAACCGGGCATAACCACAGTTACACCCAAGTCCGGAGTTGATATATCAACCACTTCAATAAGTAACACATCTTCGGGCTTCGCCCCCTTTACATATATGGGACCAGTAATAGGGTTTTCATAAAGAACTAAGCTTCTTTGGATTACTTCTTCCAATGTTTGATTTGGCTTCACCACGTCGCTAAGAGCGTCCCATGTTTCCACTTCGACAACTTCCCCGGGCGCAACTGTAGCCACTGACCTGTTTAATGGCCCAAGAGTACAGTTGTTGATGAACGACAACTCTTCAAACGAAGTTTTCCTAATCCGTCTTACCAACATAGCACACCTTTTGATCGACTCTTACTCTAAGTCTAGTTAACCTTAAAAATAGGTGGGAAAAGATCTCATAGATGCACTCGAAGAATGCGCGCGCTTCGACTGACGAAGAGTATATACTACATTTTTATGCGTGTTGTCTTGTCTGGTGTCACATATGTAGCTTCAGAAGGGAACATCTGCAAAAGGGTATAGTTGGGGTCATCTACGCTTTTCCAATGTTTGCTGAAGAAATTGCAATGTCTCGCCAGTTTTGTCTTGACCTGCTTATCTTTAATTATTTTTGCTAACCCAGTAACTCTTATGCAACAATCTCTATTTCCCTTTTTGAGCACAAAGGAGAATTCCACTTTTGGGTTCTTCTGTATCTGTTTAACCTTTTCACTCCACGTGTCTGTTGTTATCCAAAATTTGCCGTCAAATTTAATCAGCGTCACAGGTCTGACTCGGGGTTGATCACCGTCCATGGTCGCCAAGAATACATGTTGAAAATCCTCAAATTGATTCAATACTTCTTTAACATCCTCAGTTTCTTCAACCATTGCCGACACCTTGGTGTCTTGTAGTCTCATATTTGGTCGATGACATAAATATTTAATGCAGAGATTAGATGTACCATTAGAATTTGTCTAACCGCGCACGAAACATGAGTTTATCCTGTAGATAACAAACACGTTTCCACACGTTCAAAACAGTAGACCCTGTATACAGGATCGTAGAATTTCCATCCGTAGGCTGTTCTAAATACTTTCCGTCACCATCTTTTTGTTGTAGATTTGTAGACTACAGTGAACCATTAATTCAACGTTTTAATGTTGAAAAATCGGAGACAGTATACCCTGAATAAAACATTATTTTCCCACTGATAAACATAATTTCCATGCGCGCGCGGGCAATGCTTTTAAGGTTCAGACATTTCTACTGCTTAAGCACATGGCAAGGTGAGGAAACCCAAGATGCCAACCAGAGATGGAGAGATTTCAGGTTTAGAGTTCCATCCGTTAACTCCTGAGCAGTGGTTTGATCTTGAGAAACTGTTCGGTGAACGTGGAGCGTGTGGAGGTTGTTGGTGTATGTGGTGGAAGTTGACCCGCTCAGAGTTTATGCAGCAGCGGGGTGAAGGAAACAAAAGGGCTTTCAAAAATATTGTAGATTCAGGCAAGGTTCCTGGAATTCTCGCTTATGTAGGAGGTCAGCCAGTTGGATGGTGTGCCGTGGCACCACGAGAAACTTTCTCAAAGCTTGCGCGGTCGCGAATACTGAAACGGGTTGACGATGAGCCTGTGTGGTCGGTTGTCTGCTTTTTCATTGCCAAAGCGTTTAGACGCAAAGGGATCAGCACAAAACTGTTGAAGGCAGCTGTGGATTACGCGAGAAAACAAGGCGGCAAAATCGTCGAAGGATATCCAGTTGAACCCAAGAAAGAATGGGCACCTGATCCATTTGCTTATACTGGCTTGGCTTCTGCTTTTCGCAAGGTTGGGTTTGTAGAGGTTGTTCGTCGTTCAAAAACTCGCCCTATTATGAGATACATGATTAGAAAACACTAAGACTACTCGCGCGCGCAGTGGGGGTCAGGTGGTTTTCGCCACTACTTTGCGTCGAATCTTCTTTGCTAGTGAGCGCAAGTCAAGCTTATAAACAACCTAAAAGACCTATGATTTTGAAAGATTTTGTTGCTTTCAATGTATTTGTTGTATCGCTTGGCAAGAAGTGCTAAACTCAAAAGCTACATGCCTGAGATAGCCGTTTTTGTTATTGCGGTGTCACTTATTTCTGCAGTTCCCTTTCTTGAATATTACTTTTTTCTCATTTTCCCGTTTATTTTTTTTCTTCTCCCATTGGGCCGGTGTCTTTTCTACATCTTCCTTGGCTCAGTTAAGTTCCTTTCCTTCCCCCTTTTACGCTTGGCATTATGAAGTATTTGATTCTTCAGGGAGTATGGGGGAGTTGCATTTTGCAATCCGTTTCTTAACAAAAGATATAGCTTCCTCACCAGATGGGGGGATCGGATTTGTCGCCCCCTTCGCATTCTTTCTCTTGGTTAACATCTTGGGCGCACATTTAGGCTACTGGGTAGGTAAAAAGTATGAGATCCAGTTTGGTGACGGATGGAAGGTTCTTTGCGGATTTGCTGGAGTCGTCTGCATAGGAATTTCATTTATTGTCCCTCATGCGCTCTATGAACGTGTTGGGATAACCCTTTTTGGTCTCGGGTTCGTCTTGTTCGAAACAATATTTCTTTCATGGTTAATAGAGAGAGAATTTCTTTCGTGGCTAGCGCGTGCGCGAGTTGCAACACTCACGTTTCTAGGAGGTATAATCCTTTTTTTGACAGGCCGTCAAATCAATCACGCGCTGATGATAGTCGGAGGACAGATACTTATTTTGTTCGGTGCGATAGTCTACATTGTTAAAATAATAGTCGCCTATGTGCGCACTACGGAGCGAGAAAATGAGGTGAAAAACAAGTAACGTTTACCTTTTCGAATGCACGCAAATCTATTTTCAGTAGTTCTTAATGTATTCTATCAGTTCTGAAACTAACATCTCCCCAACTTTTTTCGGGGAGGGAATTTGTTGACACCTTTTTTGGCGCGGGCCAGAATATGCAACACCATACAGAAGCCCGCAAAACGTTGCTTGAATCAGACAAAACGATGGACGCTTATGAAGAAGGGTGTGTTGTCTCCTTGGCTTCTTACTTTTAGGGTTATTGCATAGTCTAATGTGTGATTTCCTTCTAGACGTTGTACTATGGGGTCTATGATCTGAATTACACACCAATACCATCCTTTTGAAGGAAGAGACACTGAGTAGGTGCCATTGTTGGTCATTTTCGTGCCAAGCACTCTCAAATGATCAACATTGATTAGTCGAAACTTGATGTATCGAATCGAAGGAGGCTCTGTTTCATTTAATACAGTTACGACTAGGCAAGCTTCAGGCAATGTAGGGACTGAAAAAGAAAGTTCCATTTCCATTGTAGAATCACTTGCTAAATTAAAAATGTCATAGTATTCAAGAATACCGAAACCCTTGCGATCAGCGGTTACAACTGAGCGATGTACGCCGTATTCATACGTAAGAGCGCCTTTTTCGTGGCGAAGGACCTCCAAAACTTCTTGCCATTGCTCATGTTCCGCGGATAGTTGACTCAGTGTTTGATATTGAACGTAACAGAGACTGGATGTAAGGATGAGCCCAACCATTAACGCCGCAAAGAAAACCTTCCATTTGGGCGGTAGCGACGGGAGACGTGGCGGAGTTTTTGGTGCCTCTTCCACTTGATACATCATGGACATAGCAGCATCACCCAGCACAGACAAAGCGTATTTCCCGTCTTTCAACTTGTGCAGAAGGCTTCCTAAGCTTTCAAGGTGATAGGTTAGATGAGAACTCTCTATTCTGAAAGCTTCTTGTATCTCAGAGAAACTTCGAGGTCTTTCAGACAACATTCTAAGAATCTTGCGACGTATAGGATGCTTCAAAGACGCAAAAATCGTTGAATATGCTTCTTCTTGCCCAGAATTAGACATTTTTCTCGATATAAACGAAACTTTAAGGTAAAAATAAGCGTTTTCGTAAAGAAACTTTTACCAAGTGCCTAGTAAGAAAAACTCTGGTAAAACTGGGGTTAAGAAGCGAACACGTTTTGTTGGTTTTGTATTTTGCGCACAACATTTTTCTATAACATGATTTAGAGGAGATTCCTATGCAGCATAAAACCTTCGTAGCTAAGGACGGAAGAAAGGTTGTTATTCGTTCTCCAAGATGGGAAGATTTAGAAGATTTGATTGAGTACATCAACAGTCTGGTAGACGAAAAAGTTGAAATCTTGCTGACAAAGAAAGTCACCAGAGAAGAAGAGGCAGAGTGGCTTGCAAAAAGGCTAATCAGCATCGATAAGGGTGACGTCATTCACGTTGTTGCCGAAGTTGACGGTGAAGTCGTTGCAGGCGCCGAAGTTGAAAAAAGAAAGTATCTTATGAGCCACGTAGGCATGTTGGGGATAGGCATAAAATCGCCGTTCAGGGGAATTGGAATAGGCACCATTATTATGGAAACCCTAATTGAAGAATCGAAGAAAGCCGGCTTGAAGGTCCTAGTCTTAGATGTCTTCGACACAAACAACATAGCCAAAGAACTTTACGAAAAGATGGGATTCAAAGAAGTGGGCAAAGTTCCGAAAGGAATCTGCAAAAACGGAAAATACATTGACCTTGTCAAAATGGCGCTCGAACTCTGGTAATTGAACTAAAACGGTGCGCGCGTTATTCGTACGCCATCGTGTGTTCAGCTCTGCGGTCTGGCTTGGTTGACGGATCTATTTCATAACTACTTATTGTCGGAGTAACTGTAAACTCGTGTATTTGAAGCTTACCTTCGCGCGCAAATTAATCTTAAATTCGGTTGACTCGATAAAGAATGTATCGGGTGAAGCAGCTGTACAGGAAGATATTGGAGAAAGTGGAGAGAGAGGTTTCTGGAGTTAACGCTAGGAACATAGTCGCAGAAATAACGAGATACCATCGTATTCAAGCATCGCCAGGCTTCCGCGAGGCTGCAGTCTACTGTAAGGAATGGTTCAAGGAAAACGGTTTCGATTCTGTGGAGATTATAGAGTTCCCTGGGGATGGCAGACAGGTGTACTGGAGCTACAGGATGCCGGAGGCTTGGGCAGCTAGTGACGCCGAGCTGAGGATTATCCTACCGAAGAAGTTCAGGAAGATTCTCTGCAGGTTCAGGGATGTGCCCCTCTCCCTGATCCAGAGGAGTGCATCGACGCCACCGGAGGGTGTTGACGCTGAAGTAGTCGTCTTGGATGATGGTACTGAGGAAATAGATTACGGGAGGAAAGATGTGAAAGGCAAGATCGTGTTAACTTCAGGTGACCTAGAGTTAGTTAAGGCGATGGCGGTCGACAAGCACGGTGCCATCGGCATCATAACAGACCGAATGCCTGAGTTTCCACCGGTACGTCATAGGATGGATTTGGCAGATGCCCTCTGCTACACTTCTTTCTGGTGGAGGAGAGGAGAAAAGAAGTGCTTCGGCTTCGTCGTCTCTCCCAAAGAGGGAGAGCGTCTCAGAAACATAGTCAAATATTTAGAGAGAAAGAGAAGGTTAAGGGAGAAGCTGGAGGAAGATGAGAGAGAGGGACTCAGAGTCCACGCCAAGGTGGACACTAGGTTTTACAACGGCACTTGCGAAGACGTGACAACTGTCGTAAGAGGGCAGGAACTGTCCGAGGAGGTTCTCGTGGTTGCGCACCTTTGCCATCCCCTCCCCAGCGCCAACGACAACGCCTCTGGGTGTGCCGTGGCTATGGAATCCGCCAGGTGCCTCAACAAACTCGTCTCGAATGGCGAGCTTCCTCGCCCAAGGAGGACAATCAGGTTCCTTCTAGTCCCAGAAATTACGGGAACTTATGCCTACCTAGCAACTCATGAAGAAAAGATTTCGAAGATTATTGCCGGTGTGAACTTAGACATGGTCGGTCACGACCAAGACGTCACAAAGGGGCCTCTGTTGGTGGAAAAAACGCCTGAAGCCAACCCATCCTACGTCAACTGTTTGATGGCAATGATTATGAAGGATTTGGCTAGAGACGGAAAGAACTTAGGTGGAACCGGGGAGTACGCGCTGTTTAAGTGGGCCGTGACTCCCTACAGCGGAGGCAGCGACCACTATGTTCTCTCGGACCCCAGCGTCGGCGTCCCCACACCGATGATAATACACTGGCCTGACCTCTACTATCACACCTCTCAGGACACCATTGACAAGGTCTCTGCCGAAGAGTTGAAGCGGGTAGTAATTATGACTTCGACTTACGCATATTTCCTTGCTAACGCCGGCTACGAGGAGTGCTTCTGGCTAGTCAACCATGTCGCTGCAGAAGCAAAGAAGAGAATCTTGAACACGATTCAAGATAGGCTCTCCCAACTTATGGGAGAAGAAAAAGAGAAGAAAGAAAAGACATCGAAAAAGTCGGAGAGGATCGTCAAGTCTTTTAGGGAGCTGGAAGAGAGAGTTTCCTACGTCTTGAACCGAGAAATAGGGACTCTCTGGTCCCTAGACAAAGTCGTTCCAAAAGAAGAGAAGAATGAGTTTAAGGTCTACCTACGAGGCCTCGAGACCGATGTGAAGCTACTAGCTAAAAGGGAGCTGGAACGCACCAGACAAGCTGTGGAGACGTACTGTAAGGCGAAGGGCTATGGCGAGCTTTCCGTTTGCAGGAAGCCAAGGATGAAAAAGGACGAAAAAATGGCGGCGGCGATTCTTCCAAGAAGGGTCTACAGGGGGCCTATTTCGATGGCTTTGGCTTTGGAGAAGATGACCGATGAGGAGCGAATAGCTTACCGGAAGATGATGTTGAAGAAGAGAGAATACTGGAGCACTCTGGACCTCGCCGTCTACTGGATCGACGGAGTAAAAAGCCTCCTCGACATATCCAGAATGGTGAAGCAGGAAGCAGGGAAAGTCGACCTCGAATTCTTAATTGAGTACTTCAAAGTCATCGGAAAGTATGGTCTTATTGAAGTAGAGAAGAAAACAATGGGTGAAGCACTGAAACATTAGATAGTGAGTTTATGATGCCAAATGCACGCATGGCGCAGAAGGCTTTAATTCCTTAATAAATCATAGCTTGCAGTACTTGTCTTTTCGCTTATGAAGAGGGTGTACAGAACTATTGCTGACGCTACGAAACTAAAGATGGTTCCGAGGAGAATTCCATAGGCGAAGTCTTTGAAGCCCAGATAAGCCATCAAATGTTGACTCAGATTCCATGCCACAATGAGGGCGAAAAATACTGTTAGCGCAATGCCTCCCCTTTTCGGGTTGGTGTGGAGCTTTGCGTATAACATAATGGTTAATGAGCACGCGACCTTGGCTATCATGAATATTGTGGGTCCTGCCGCCAAGACGACAGGGTTAATCTCGAAGTTCCAGAACGAAACTGTTGAGGCGGCGTCGAACATGTTTAGTACGGCTGCTACTGCACAAGAGAACCCCCGCGCGCGACTCAGAATCCATCCCCCCCAAAACATGGTCACTCCAATGACGATGATGACGAAACCGTCTAAGCGACCCGCAACGAAGATACCGAAACCAGATGCTTCAAAGATTAGCCCAAGTACCAAAAGAAAAACTGCCCAAGAAAACACAAAGTGATCGATTAAAGGCACTAACCGTCTCTCCTTACCTAGTTAACAATACTTGAGCGCAGCTGGGCGCGCAGAACTGATTTCGAGGATTGCCAATACATGCTTAGGCCTTCTCTATGGTTACTTGAGAGCTATTATTATTACTATGGCCAGTAGAATCAACAAGAATATTATGAATGGAAGAAGAGTTGTTGTTAACATAGCTATTATGATGGCAACGTAGTCTTTCCAGGTCAAACCGTTTTTCTTTCTGGTCAAGACCTTACTTCACCACTCTGAAAATCTATATCATAATAACATGCTACCCAATGTCCATCGTCCTCGATGAGAGATGGCTCTTTTTTTCTACATTTGGCGGTTGCGTAGGGGCATCTCGGGTGAAAACGGCATCCTGGAGGAATATTGACTGGACTAGGGACATCGCCTTTTAGAAGGATTTCTTCTTTTTTGAACTCAGGGTCTGGAACGGGTATGGCAGCCATTAGATGGAAAGTGTAAGGATGCCTCGGAGAGTTATATATGGCATCTCTTTCCGCCACTTCAACCAGCTTACCCAAATACATAACTCCGACTCTATCACTCATGTGATGAACAACGGCTAAATTGTGAGAAATGAACAGGTAGGTTAAGTTGAGTCTCCTTTGAAGATCCTTCAGGAGATTTAAGACAGACGCTTGAACCGAAACATCAAGGAAAGACGTAGGTTCATCTAACACAAGAAATTCCGGGTTCAAGGCCAACGCTCGGGCCACTGCTATTCTCTGTCTCTGACCACCGCTGAACTCGTGAGGAAACCTGTAGAGATGTTCTTCACTCAGCCCGACTTGCGTGAGAAGCTCCAAGGCTCTCTTATGGGCTTCGAACCTACCTGAAGCTATCCCGTGAATTGTCATGGCTTCCCTCAACATAGAATTAACCGTTTGCCTAGGATCTAGAGAAGCATATGGATCTTGAAAGATGATTTGCATTCTGCGGCGCAGCTTTATGAGATTCCTTTTATTCGCCTTTGTGATATTGATACCATTTAAGTAGATTTCTCCTGCCGTTGATTTAATCAATCTAAGAAGGCTTCTAGCCGCCGTTGTTTTGCCTGAGCCTGACTCGCCCACAAGCCCGAAGGTTTCTCCTTTAGAGATGCTGAAGCTGATCCCGTCAACAGCCTTCACATGCCCCACTGTCCTTTGTATAATCCCGCTTTTTATCGGGAACCACGTTTTGAGATCCTTGACGACTAACAGGTCTTCCATTTCAACTTCTACTCCATTTTTAGAAACAGGCTACTTCGTGATTTTCGGCGACTTCTCTAAGTTTTGGCGCTCTCACGCTGCATTCGTCTTTGGCTACTTGGCAACGTGGATGAAAGCGACAGCCTGATGGGGGATTAATCATTTCTGGCACGGTTCCAGGTATGGACTCCAACTTTTCAACTGGTTTTTTCACGTTTGGGATAGCTTTCATCAGCATCATGGTGTAAGGATGGAGTGGGTTCTTGAAAATCTCTTTTGTTGTGGCAACTTCAACTACGTTTCCTCCGTACATGACCGCGATCCTGTCAGCTATTTCAGCAGCCACGGACAGGTCATGTGTGATCATGAGGATTGAGGCATCTATCTCGTCTCTCAGTTCTCTCAGCAGATGAAGTATCTGGGCCTGGATTGTTACATCTACGGCAGTTGTTATCTCGTCCGCTATGAAAACTGAAGGCCTTCTAGCTAGAGCCATCGCAATCATGGCTCTTTGTCTCATGCCCCCTGAAAGTTCAAAGGGATATTGACGTATGATTCTTTCAGGATCTGGCATCTTGACCAATCGTAGAATGTCTATGCATAGATTTTTGGCCGTTTTCTTAAGCTCACCTCTAGACACCTTTGCTTTGGGGAACTCGCCTCTAAACTTTTTTTGTCCTGAGAGAAGGTCGGTGAAGGTTATCTCTTTCTCTTGGGATCTTTGCGCAATCACCGCTTGTTTTAACAGTTTTTTGTCAAGCATGAAAACTTCTTTGAGTTGAGCCTCTATTGTTAAGACGGGGTTAAGATAAGTCATTGGATCTTGAAAAACTGTTGCAAGTTCATTCACCCGTAGAATTCTCCTTTCTTCGTTCGATTTTTTTAGAAGGTCTTCCCCTTTGAAAGAGATCTCTCCATCAAGAACGTAAGCATTTTCGGGAAGAAGGCTAAGTATTGTGAGGGCTGTCACGGATTTTCCGCACCCGGATTCCCCGACGAGACCCAAAACTTCGCGTTCATATATTTTGAGGTCTACCCCGTTTAGCGCCTTGACCTCGCCTCTGTAGGTGCGAAAATTTACTTTGAGGTTTCTCACGTCAATAATTATTTTTTCGCTTTTCATGTGCTCGCCTCAAAAAATGTTTATCTCCTAAGTTTTGGGTCCAATACGTCTCTTAGGCCATCTCCTACAAGGTTGAATGCTAAGGCTATGATAAGCATCGTTAGTCCTGAAAAAACTATCAGCCATGGAGCATCAAATACATGGTAATACCCGTCAGACGCCAGGTTGCCTAGCTCCGGAAGGGACGGGCTGGGTGAGAAGCCGAGAAACATCAGTGCTGAAAAAGTTAGGACGACGCCTCCTAAATCTAGGGTTGCCTGAACTAAGAGTGGGTATATCGAATTGGGTAGGATATGCCTGAAAAGAATTCTCAGGTGCATTCCAAACAGAGCTAGCTGATCCAGAATACCGTTAATGACCCTTTGGAATATTAGGAGAAATCTTAAGCGGCCTGCTCCGAGAGCAACTATTTTATTGAGAATAACGTTAAAGCGTTCTTGAATTACCAAGAAGGTTTTTGGGTATCCTGCTCCCAGCGCTCTTAAAGCTTCCACATAACTTTTCTCCTTTTCAATGAGTATTTGGCCCCTCATAAGCCTGACATAGGGAGGCCACCAGACTAAGATAATTGCTAATCTTAAGATGATCATTCTGTCTAATGTAAAAAAAAGGAACCGTGCTCCAACAGGGAGAATTGCTACGAGTACTAGAGCCAGAACTAAGGCTGGGAATGCAAAGAAGATGTCTGTAACTCTGAGTATTCCCTCGTCTATTACGCCGCCAGCGTAGCCTGCAAATGTGCCAAGTAGCGTGCCGAATGTTGCCGCTACAAGAGTTATGATAACGGCATTCTCAATGTCCACAGGTATGGCAAGTATAATCATTTTGAAAAGGTCCCTGCCCCATCCGTCTGTGCCCAAAAGGAAGAATTCTGGGCCTTCGTAGAGTTGGACATCGGGTCCCCAGTTGATGAAATGGCCTTTACTCCACTTGTAACTTCGTTGGAATGGATAGTTGCCCCCGAATTCAGGGTATCCTGTTGGCTTAGCCAGGCTTGGATCAACGATGTGATTGGCTAGGAGTGATAATATTATGAAGAAGAGGGCCATTAAAGAACCTATCAAAACTAACGGGTTTCTTCTTAGGAGATATAGAGTATATTTAAGATCTGCCCATCTGGCTGCCAATTCGCCTGTTCTAGCTTTAGCACTTTTGCTTTTCATTCTTGATTCTCTCTAATATTTTATCCTCGGGTCGAGGAAGACGTATACTATGTCAACTATGAGGTTGGAGACAACGACGATGACGGCTAAAGCTAGAGTGTAGACGAGGATAAAGTTGCTGTCGCCTTGGAACACCGCCAATAGTGAAAGACGCCCGACTCCTGCCCAGTTAAAAACCTGTTCCGTGATCATGGCGCCTCCGAGGAGCATTGCAAAAAATATGCCTGTGAGAGTAACTGCTGGAATCAAAGCGTTTTTCATCGCATGCCTGTAGATCACAACTCTTTCTTTGAGCCCTTTGGATCTGGCTAAAGTGATGTAATCTTGCCGCAGAACCTCAAGCATGCTGGCTCTAACTATTCTAGCTAGAAAGCCTAGGCTGATGAAGGCTAAGCTGAAAGCCGGCAGAATCAGGTGCGCAAATGCATCTAAAGTGTATTCTAGATTTCCCGCAAGTAGTCCATCCAAGACAGGCATACCTGTCACCCAAGGAACCGTTCCTTCCATCCCGCTTGCACCGCTGCTTGGAAGATGAGGGAGCCCCCATATGAGGAAATAATAGAAGAACACCAACTGGAGCATAAAACCAAACCAGTAGGATGGAGTCGAGTAGCCCGTTAACGCAATGATTCGTGATAGGTGGTCTGGGAGTTTATTGTTCTTGACGGCAGAAATTATTCCTAGGGGTATTCCGATGGACACGGTGAGAATAATTGCGGCGGAAGATAGTTGAACAGTGAGTGGGAAGGCTCCTAAAAAAACTTCCAATGCTAGCCGACTATTTGCCCATGCTCCAGTGGTTCCAAAATCGCCTCTCAGAGCATCCCATAACCAGTAAAAGAATTGTATATGAAGAGGTTGATCAAATCCATGAATCCTTCTCACCTCTGCAATATCTTCGGCAGTCATCCTTTGGTTAATGTAAGGGGTCACCGGGTCAATGCCGCTTGGAAAGCCCCTCGCGAGATAGAATACTATAAGGCTGACACCAAACAGCACGAAAATCATCAATATGAGACGCCTGATTACGTACTGGTATATCTTCAAACAGCGCCCCTCATTAATGTGCTTCTCTGTCGAGCTATAAAAATCTTGCACAATCTTGATATTAATAGACTAGAGTGTCAAAGCAGACTTGATAGTCGTTCATACGAGTAGTAGACGAATATTCTCTGAGATTTTCGGCTTATGTATGTTAAAAACAAAAAAAGGGGGAGTGTTTGGAATTTTATGGTTGTTCGAAGTACATAGCTGGCCAGAGATCGATACTGCCAAAGTTTGCGTTGTGATACCAGCCTTGTAGCCATGATGAACGAACGAAGTATTCGGTGTCATGCCACCAAACCATGTACATCAAAATTTCGTTTGCCAAGGTGTTCATTTCGTCGTTAATTCTTAACAGCTCGGTTAAGTTGCCTGCTTCGTCTGCGGCGACGGCTTGCGAGTAGAGGTCATCCAAGGCGGTTATGTTCCATAGATTCCAAGAAGGATACGTGCCCCTTGAATAATACATTGGCTGCATCCAGTTGATTACGTGGTTGTAGTCCGCGATCCAGCCGCCCATGTATGAGTCAATTTGGTGCCTAGAGGCCAGAGTGTATTGTTGACCGCCTGGAACGAGCACGACTTCCCATGTTAGGCCAAGTTTGCCTGGCCCCGAGCGCGCGCCGCTCAATGTGTTCAGATTGTCAGCCATCGTCGTTAAGACTTTTATGAACGTATCTGCTCCCGTTTGCACGTAAAACCTGATGGTCTTAGGATTGGTTGGCGAGAACGAGTTGTCAACGACTCCAGCTGGAATCGCCGTTCCGTTGTAGTAGGACATGGTGTGGGTTGCACTTTTCAATGGGTTGTTATAGGCGTCTCTGATTGATTGATTAGCTAGGGCCATATCAAAGGAGAATATGGGTTCAACATCGGGGTTGTATGATCCTTCCGGCGCTGTTCCCGGTGGAACGATGTTGCTTGCTAGAACACTCAACCTGTTATTGACGTATATGTTGGCGTAAGTCATGTTAACCGCACAGGCGGCCGCCAACCTCAATCTATAGTCAGCGAAGGGTTGCCACGATCTGAATGAGCCGTCGGGGTTTGTTACGTTGGTATTGAAGTCGAGCCACCAAGTGTTGAACGTCGGAAATACCCCGTGAACGGTTACATCTGAAATTATCGAAACTAGCTCCCCGTCTTCAAGCCAGGAGTCTTGATCGACCACAGAGTATATGTTAACCTCGGGACACTGTATTGCGGTGACTGTTCCGGCCTTTAGGTTGAGCAGTCTTGTCGTGAAGCTCGGCTGATATCTGTATTCTATTGTTTCTATCCGTGTCTTGCCGGCTGGCGGTAGGTTGATGTTGTTTGGGCCTCCCCAGTAGTCGTCGTAGGCCTTCAAGACGATCCTGTAGGTGGTTGGACTAACACTTTCAACATAGTATGCGCCTGTGCCGAAGGTCCAGCCGTCGTCAGGAACATTGAAGTAAGTGTCTCCATCACCTGCTCTGTTTTCGAAGTATGTGGTATAGTCTCCGTCCCATGTTCCCCATACACCGTATTCGTAGTCCTTACTAATGGTTTCAGCTGGTGAAACTATGGCCGCCCAAGGCCCTGCCATGATAGGTTCAAACTGCGTGGTAGGAACGGCGATGTTTATCTTAACATTGTACTCATCAATTACTTCTACGAAATTCAAGTCTAAGACGTCTTGAACCCAGCTTGCGTCGTATGACGGACTAGCCCCCATGGCCGTGAAGTAGTCACCATCAGGATCGACTAGTTGTTGAACCATCCATGCCGCTTGACTTCCAGCCACTGGAGCGTCGGGATCGCCGCTTGTTCCGTCGATGATGAGAAGCCTGTTGAGGCTGAACCAGACGGCTGTTGCGTTGAATGGAGTCCCATCCTGGAATGTTATTCCTTGCCGCAGAGTGAAGTTGTAGTGCAGTCCGTCAGGCGCTCGCACGTAGCTCTCTGCTAACCATGGAATGATTTTAGTGGCGTTGTCCCCTTCGTACCAGAGCAACGTCTCAACGCTTTGCCAAAGGGTCCAGTAGTCATATGCATAATAGGAGACATGGGGATCCATCCACTGGTAGGTATTTCCAGACTCGTATATCAACTTGTTATCGGTTACGAAGGCTGGAACCCCTCCGGTGACGGTGAAGGTGCCGGTGAGGGTTGTTCCTGGAATAGTCACAGCATATACAGCAGCCACACTTTTTGTAACAGTAAACGTCACGATCTCTGTTTCACCTGCTGCTACTGTCACGGTCTCCGTATCCTCAATTACGTTGTTTAGGGCCAAAGTTATCGTCCCAGTGACATTGGTGCCTCCAGTATTTGTAACATTCACCGAAATGGTGACAGACCCGCCCACCATAACCGAAGAAGGTGATACCGTCAGACCGCTAAGTTCGAATTCTCCAGGAAGCGGTTCTGCTTCTTCCGGCAAAGTCGTGAAATACCACACTACACCTATAACGCTGGCTACCAAGATTACGATTATCAATATTAAGATAGCAGTGTTTCTTGCAATAGCTTTTTCTTTCCTCATGCAAATACTTCCATTCCCGTATTTTCACATCCAAAGTTATTTAACCTTTACGTATATCCCAAAGAGCAAATTACGTCAGAAACCATGCCTTGAGAAAAATGACCTCCGCTGGAAAGAAGATACCGGGATTCCGGAAACAGACATAACCTGTGCGTACGCGCATCATCGCCTACGCCTGACAGCTTTGAAAATACAGCGAAAAATCCTTGTTTATACTAGAGTATCGCTGGTCGCCGTCTCCTGTACGGCGGAGCAAACCGTCGATACTCGATCGTTTTTTCCGTAAAATGTGGGAAGCTGCGTGGGAGAAGATTTGCTGTGAGGGTGGTGGTTGTCGCCGTTTCAGCGGAATAACGACATCAGAAGATTATCAAGAGACTTTCGATCCTTGCTTCTCTGTAAAAATGTAAGATTCTAGACATGTCTCTCTAAAATTCAGATTTTCGTCAAGATTGCTTTCCAATCCATGAGAATGGAGAAAATGAAGAGAGCCATATAGACAAGATGGGGGATAACCAGCTCTAAAGGAACATATAATGGAAAACTTAGGAGCGTAGGCAAGAGAACCGTCAGAACTGGTACGGATAAGATAATGTTTGATGGATGCTGTCGGAACAGTAACCATGCATCCTTTGTTTTGAACATAATCGTGAGGGAGGTGAGGAAAAGAACCCATTCAATGAAAATGTTGGTTAGACTTGTTACCTCAATACCTAAACCTAAACCATACCAGTTGGTAGTTATGGGCCATAGTAATTGCGTGCCGCCTGTTAGGTAGTCTCCAATGAGGAGGTGCTGGATTAGTGCCACAAAATAGGGTATAGCTCTTTTTCTGAAAAACATGAAGCTTGGAAGGAAGAGTAAACAAAAAACTATTACAGAATGCATTGGTCCCCGATGTTCCAAGCTGGGTATAAACAGCTGCATTAACAGGTCAATGTCAGGCAGTACGGAGGCGAGGAACAACAAAGGAATGTTTATGTTCACGTTTAGAATTTTGGATACAGCTTTTCCAGACAAGTATCCTAGAGCCAAGTGTCCAACAGCGTACATAAATTGTTCCTTCAACTATCTGAGCATTCGCCAATTAAGATGACAAATTCAATATTACCCGTGTTATTTAATGCTTCGTAATTATGCTACATACCCTAAATTCATCAAGTCTATATGAAAGCAACAAATTGAATATACTGGAGGAACCGATGCTATCCTTCGAGATCTCCGCCATCGACCTCATTCTGGCCATAGCAGTCATAATTCTGTTAATACTTCATGTAACAAAATCATCGGCGAAACCTCCTACCGGAGAAAAACTATTGGTTGAAGAGAAATATCCTTCAAAAAAACCAAACATAGAGGACGCAAGCCCGAAAAATGAAATAGAAAAACCAACACCAAAACCTCAAGCGGATTCTACGAAATGTCCTCATGGCTTTGGATACCTAAAAAAGCTTGACAAAGACGCTTCTATTCCCGACAAATGCTTAGGCTGCTCTAGAATAATGGAATGCATTAGTGCAAACGAATAAAATCTGTTGTCGGCTTCATAGCGCATATTTTTGTAGAGTATACCCTACTCTTAACAAAATTGAAATAGAACAAAGAATTACATATTTTGTATGAGGGAAAAGAGATCAAGCCTTTCCTTCTACAATTTTTAAAACGCCTCCTTTCCAAGCTGAATAAAACACTGAACCATGTGTACATGTATTCATTATTCGCTGGAAGAAGAAGACCAAAAGTTGTATCGGTTGCATTAGTTTCTTTGGTAATTCTTGTTTCTTCTTTGTTTTTGTTTAACTCGATTTTAGGGCAAATGGTTTTCAGAAGTACTATCAGCAGTCAAGGAGCGGTAAAGGCTTTTGGAGTGGGGGTTTACTGGGATAGCAACTGCAGTATCTTGGTTTCTTCTATTGACTGGGGGTTAGTTGAACCCGGGCTAGCTAATAATGTCACATTTTATATAAGGAATGAGGGAAACTACGCTGTAACTCTTTTTCTAAGCGCAGAGAATTGGACCCCTGAGAATGCTTTCAACTATTTGACGCTGAAATGGGATTACGTTGATCAAACCATTGATCCTGATGAAACCATCCAAGTAACATTGAGTTTGCTAGCTTCTCCAGATATAGGCGATATAACGGACTTCAGCTTTGACGTAATCATAAGTGGTAGCGGTTAAGGCTGGCTTTCTTCGAATCGCACGAAGAAGTGTATATTTGTAGAACGTTTAAACAATAAGGTTTATTAAGTCTTAATACATATTACTAACTAGGGTGAGAGCAGTGAAAAGCAAAGAATTCATACTTACAGGCGCTACGCTTACGCTCGTTACATACACGCTCGTTCTATCTCTAGTAGGCCAAGTATTCCCCGCATTTCAAACGAGCAGAACAGTTTCCAACACCGGAGAAGTAAAGGCCATCGGAGTTAGCCTTTACCAGAACAGCGGGTGTACTATCCCGTTGTCTTCTATTCCTTGGGGATTTATAGAACCTGGTGAAACTAACAATTATATTATGTACGCTAGAAATGAGGGAGATTATAATATCTACTTAACACTAGATATTGATGATGATAGTTGGATTCCAATTGAAGCTTCTACTTATCTTGTTTTATCATGGGACTACGATAATAGTACTATAATTCCTGATGGTGTAGCGGAAATTACATTAGATTTGTACTGTGATCCATCGGTAACAGGCATTGACACTTTCTTGTTTGACATAATAATTACGGGAATTTCAGTAGACTAAAAGAATTCATTAATGGGCGCGCGCATATCTGCTACCATTCAAGGTACCGCAAGCTTCAGCTTCGATACCACCGTATTGGGAAGCGGCTAAAAGGATATATTGGTAATTGTGTCGCTTGTTATTTCGATGTGCGACAGAAATAGCTGGTCGATATTTAGGAGGTGCACACAAATGAGAAAAGTGTACCCCCTTTTGCTTTGGAAATTAGTTTACTCTTTGCACTATCCCTGATATTCTTTTCTTCTTTACGACAAATAATCCGAAAGCGATAAACATAGCAGCGGCTGCGGCGATTGTTCCAAACGGTATTTCTGGTATAGCGTTGAATGAAGTAGCCCTGATACTTACGACATCTGTAAGGTTGGCTCTATCTTTCCCGTCAGGACCTATGAAAAACGCTTGAACTCCCCAGTCGCCATCTTCATCTGGAACTCGAGTGTCTTGGGCATACCAAACTGTCGAAGAATTAATATAATCAATGACTCCTTGAGGAACGTTGGGTGGAGGATAGGGGCTAGTCAAAAGTGGGGAAACTGTGTCTTCCCACGCGACAGGTCCATTTCCGTCCGGAGGTCTATGCCATCTGAACGTTATATTCACCACGTCAGGGTCAAGCGTCCCCGCTGTAACTGTTACAGGTATACCCGGAAGAATGTCTATTCCATGAACGTTGGTGGTTACGGCGTAACCTGATCCTAACGCCGCCCATTGGGCATAAACTGCACTAGACAGAATAAGCAACCCGAGAATTGACGATATAAAAACCACTGTTAATTTTGCCTTCAATGGGTATCGCCTTTAATATGAACACAAATAGTTTTGTTTTCCTTGAATATAAGTAGCCATGGTTTTTTGTTCTGGAAAATTTCACCGCTAGTTCTATAATTTAAGGGAAGTAGACTAACGCGCACGGCGAACAAGTATGCGATATTTGGCGATGCCCCAAAAAATAACCGAGGCTGTTTTCAATCTTGTTTTCTTGCATTAATACTAGCCCTAATTATTGTCTTGAAAATTTTGATGCCGTCAAAAAGGGGATTCAAGTGGGAATAACCGTCCTTTCGGCTTTCAAATGTGATGGATTCTTCGTGAACGATATATCCGTTTTTCAAACTCTTTAGGGTTAGCTCTGTTTCCACTTCGTAGCCATCGCAAGTTATTTCGATTTCATCGATTATTTTCCTTTTGTAGCCTCGAAATCCAGTTTGGCTATCGGTGATACGTTTTCCAGTTAGGAGCGTGATTAGGAGGTTGAATAGTTTGTTTCCGAAAATGTGAAGTTTCTTGGTTGAATCTTGTTCTCGTTTATCGATAAACCTTGACCCAAACACAGCGTCTGCGCCATTTAGCAAGGGCACGAGTAGTTTCGGTATTTCTTCTGGTCGATGAGAACCGTCAGCGTCCATTGTGATCAGTAAACCGCCATTTGCGTATTGTATTCCTTTTTTGAGTGCATATCCTTTTCCTCTGTTAGTTCCATTACTAAGTACAGTAGTTTTGTATTTCATTGCCATGAGTTTTGTTTCGTCAATGGATCCGTCATCCACGACTATAATCTCATATGGAACTCCAGTAGTTTCCAGTGTTGCGTTGGTTCTAAGGATTATGTCACCTATGTTTTCTTCTTCGTTGTAGGCTGGAATTACCACGGAAACTGTTGAAGTGTTCATCTGAATCTTCCCAAATCTTCCAACAGATTTCAATGTCGATGCTCCTCTTAAATCAATAAGGAAAATGCGTATAGAAAACGAGAGGGGATGTTATAGAAGTTAGTTCTAGAAGAAAGCTCAATAAATTTTGCCTGATTTTAGGGAAATTGAAAAGTGAAAACATAGCCTAGATTAAGATGGTGCAATTACTCGTAGCAAAACCGTGACCATGAATGCTGCACCGAGGATGAGAGCCACTAGTCGCAGCAGTGTTTTGTCTATCACAAAGTCTCCGAAATATTCTGAATAAGATGATATGAGTTCCGAGGTTACGAGCAAAATTATTGCCATGACTGCTATCCAAAGGCTAATGTCGGACATAGAAAGAGGAAACTGCACCGATTTAACCTTCTAGTGTTTGATACCATACTTCAATGGTTTTTAAGTCTGGAGAAACGTTACTCTTGGCTATGGTCACAAGTTTTCCAGTTGTTTTTGCTAGAGCGCATGCGACAGCGCTTGTTAATGGGCATCCAACAGAGTGAACGCTTTTCAGCTTATGTTCTTTGGAGTAGAGATCTTTGTAGACTGAATCAGTGATTTTGACGTGAACAAGTTTTTTTTCAGTGTCTATCTCAAAGTTGCTAGCTAGTTCCAAGTTATTCATGATGGCTGTTGGTAGACTGTTGTAGAGTCCTTCGAGGTCGATCTTTGTGAAATCAGCTCTTAATTCTTTTTCAAAAAGGCTTACAAGTCCAGAACCTGGGGGTGTAACGCATATTCCTTTAGGGTTTTCTACCAAAAATTGTTTTTTTGCCATTTCTTCTATGGTGGGCATGGTTGTGATGTCTTCGGCTGAAATGAAAACGACCATTTCTTTTAGTCCTTTCAGGTATTCTGGAAGGTAAGCTTCCTTCGGATATGGAGGTATGTATATGGGTTTTCCCTTGTAGTTCATGTCCTCTATTATTCTATCGATTGTGGTGTAGGATGAAAGTGCGGTGGAGTCTAAGAGAGTGCTTCTTACGAATTTAATAGGCTTGGCAAAAAGAAAGAGGGCTCCCCAAAAGGTGAGGCTTAGTCCTATGAAAGCCAGAATTGTTGAGGTAGCTACGAATGAGGCTACGAGTGCTAGAGCTCCAATGATGAGTAGTGTAAATCCTATTTTGCCTGAGGGAAGTCGCCTGTATCTTAATAGTTCCTGTTTTAGGGCTTCGTTTTCGCTTTGCAGAAGTTGAAGGTTTTCTTCGAGCGCGCGCGCATCCGGAAAGAAAACTGGAGGCTCTTCTTTTTCCTGTTGCAGTTGCGCGCGCAAGAGACGGCTAATACGTAAGTTGATGTTACTTCGTCTTAGAAGAAACGCAAGTAAGCCTGAGAGAAGAAGTGACGAGCCTATCAGAAAATAGTAGATTACTCTCATACCTATTCCCAGGCTGACGGCCTCACCCGTCCTGGAGCCGAAGAAAACAAGGGCGACATCCTTGCCAAATGTAGTCACATCATACCATGTTAACCAGCCGACCCAAGCCAGAATAATCGATCCGAAAGCCGTCAGGAACAAGCAAGCCAGATTCGGCAAGAGCCGTCCAAGATGTAATTTGATAGCCCTACTTTGTTCTGTTACTTCATATTCGCGCGTGCGCTTTACTTTGGTCAGTTCAGTTCCCTTGTAGGTTTTACCTTTCTTTTTTGAGTTTCCTTTGGACTTAGATGATGCCATAGATTATCATTTCCATTTTGTAAGTTCTGCCATATTAGGACTTCCAAACAAGTTGCGGGTTATCCTTTATATTTGCTATGTCTATTTTGACGAGACCATTTTCCTGTAAATTGTTTAACATATGAATCAACTCGTTTGATTCCGGGGATTTGCCTGTGGCTTGTTCAAGAGCGTTAGCGATAGTTTCAGTTGTTGCTTTGGTTTCTTCATTCACCTTTTTTATGGTTTGAAATAATAGCTTTTCACTTGGTGGAGCAATTTTTTCAAAAATCTTTAGGTTGCTCCTTTTTTTCCTCCATTCTCTCGTGTATTTAGCGGTTCCGGTGATGATTATGAAAAGCATTGATGCAGCAAGTAGCAACTGTTGAAGAGGGACGCTTAAAGAAAAAAGAGTCTGCTCTTTTAGCGGTTCCCAATGTGCTGAAATTAGCTGCGCAAAGGTTAGCAGTTCTTCCTCATGTTTATGGTATGTGGTTGGATTTGTTGCTAGGATTATCAGGCTTATTCTAACGAATTTTTGTTCAACGGTGAGCCCGGTGTTGAACAACGCTTTTTCGTACCAGTAGAGAGTGACTTGAGTGTAGTTTTCGGGACTTTGGAAGACGAAGTAGCGGGCGACGATGGGGGGATTTTCCATGATTTGAACGTCTCTGGAGTCGAGTACTGATACTAATGGTGGACGTCCGTGGGCTGTTTGCCATGTAACCCAGCATACTTCCCAGTTGTGAAGATTTGTTATTGAATTCGCAATTCCTATGTCTATATAGACTGTTGGTGTGGAGATGTTTAGAGGTATGTATGCATAGACGAGCGAAGCATCTTGGCGAGATATTTTTTCATAGTTGACATCTCGATAGAGGAATTTGAGTTGGTAGTCTGTAAACTCTGGAAAAACTTCGGTGGTTACTTGCAAGTTTGGATTTGTAAATGTTATTCCTTTAGCGAAAGCGAACACCGGTGCTTGTATGCTCGAAATAACTAGAAATACACCAACCACCAGAGCTGTGATCTTTATCCAGAATCTTCCTGAAATTCTTAGGTTTAGGTTTTTGAGGAATTTTCCACAGTTTGAGCAGAAGGGTTCTTGGTTTTTCAGGCTGGTGTTGCATTTTGGGCATGATGGAATTTCATTTGAGCCTCCAAATATTTGAAGGTGCAAACGTTTTTCAGCAATCAGTAAGAGTAGCAATATTCCGCCGAAGATGAGGAGCCAGCCTGTTGCTACGTGGAAGATTGTCATAGCTATTTCTTCGCCAAGCCAGTAGCCAATTGCGACAATTATAGATATTCTAATGATGTTTAATATTTGTAATATTGCGAAACCGAGAAGGAACAAGCCAGCTTTTTTGATGAGTGAACCTTGGATGATGTAGGCTAGAAAGGTGGCAAACATCATGAAGGCTATTAGAGAATAGATTCCGGAGCAGGGTAAATCTACTGCAAACAGCATGGGTGCGCCAGAAGGAGTGTTAACCGTAATTGTTGGAGGTCCATATTTACATTGCAGGACTACAGGTAGACCAAATGTTTTAAGCAACGTATAAGAGGCTTGTGTGTTGAAATTGGCTATTAAGGCTCCCGCGGTGTAGGTGATTCCTGACGGGGGCGGTATAAGAAACAGAAGAAACAGAATTGGGAAGATTAGTACAGTAAGCGTTTTCAAGTTGAAAAGGATTAGCAATATGCCCGTGGCGAATAAGGGAAGAGAAATGAGGTGGTATTCTAGCGGGTAGAAAGTGTAAGAGCCATACCAGTATAAAAGAAATGCTGAGAGGCATAAGGTTAAGCCGATAACTTCATTTAAAAAGGATAACCTTGAACGCTGTCGAAGCTTCTCTAATGCAAAAGTAGCCTTAACTAGATCTCTTTTCCTGTACACAATGTAGGAGACTAGAAATGGAACGAGGACGATATGAGTTACCGCTTCATTATGTATGGCTTCGTTGACCAAAATAGAAAGGTCCCGCCAATATATGATCAGAATCATTAGCGGAACCATAATAGCTGAGAGAATAAGAAATGAATGTTTCTTCAATTCTGTAAGTGTCTTTCGAAACACGTTAGCCATTTCGTCTCGTCTCTTCATATCTATACATTGACCGATAGAAGGTGCTTGGCAACTACTAGGCTTATTCGATTTTGGAGGCTTTCCAAGTTTCATTGTTAAGTTGAGAAACTGAGATGACCAACATACTGAATCATTTTATCAAAAATTAAGAATGACGAACTTTCACTTCTTTACTCGGTGTTTCTTTCTGGAGACGTATAGTCCTGTGGCTCCGAAGAAGGCTGCCATGGCTGCTATTGTTCCAAACGGGTATTCAGGGATAACATTATGCCGCCACCACCGACAGAAGAAAAACCATATTGCCCACAGGAACCATGGGCATCCTGTGGCTTTTGCAGAAACGGTGTATTCTCCTTCGGAAGTTGCGATAACGGTTCCCACATATTCTATCGTTGCTGTATCTGTTAACACTATAGAGATGTTATGCCATTCTGCAACGGATGAATTGTTGGGATCGTAAACGATCACGTCAGTGATGGTGATGGTTTGGTTGGGATCTATAGCTTCGGCTTTGACGTAAACTTTTATGGCTTCCCCAACTATGTATTCTTCTTTGTCTGTAAACACTGTGAAAGATTCTGTTGTTTCGTCAGCGCTTGCTAGGGGAACAAATAAAATTAGCATACATAGTGCTGCACTGATCAATTTGATTGACGTTTTAATTGCCATATGTTCAGCTCGCTACGGTTTATTAATTTCGCATGGCTGTTATTAAATATACATGGGAACAGCATATAGAAAATGTTTTATTAAGTTCTATATGCACGCTATCCTATCCCGATGCGGCAATGATGATGTCGAAGTTGAAGTCTTTTACATCGTTAGCGATAAGATAGTAAATGAAAGAATCGGAAAGAGGAGCTGACAAAGTCAAAGTCACTTGGATAATTTCACTTGGATTCAGTGGTGTTCCATTGTAGCTCCAAGATAAGTTCATGTAGTCTGAAATGTTTTGGGGGGTTCCAGTTTGTTGTGTTAAGGTTTAAGGTTGCTTTGAAGTTGCTTATGCTTCGTATGTAGAATGTTACATTTTTCGATGATCCGGGCCAGATTGTGCCCCAATAAATTGTTTTTGTTTTCACAGTTTGGGTCAGTAGGCTTCAACGCCTATTGTCTTTATGGTTGCAAGGCTTGGAACATACAAATTGTCGATTTTGCTTAGCAGTATGGAGATTGTGGTGGTGATGGCGATGGATGCCACTGTAACGATTAAGATTAGCAATACTGTTTTCTTTGAGGAGCGCAAAAAAACGATAAAAGAACGGATTCTGTTCCTCATGTTTTTCTAATTTTCCACAGATTCAAGAAGGCTGCCAATATTTAAACCATGACATCCAGAAATGATTAATCATTTAGTGGTTTCACTTTCCTTGCAGAATTGATTCCAGCAATCTTTTCTACTACGCCGAGCAACAGATTTACTATTGTTGAAATAAAGCTCAAGCCTGAGAACATCACTCTCAAATTTCTGGTGTCGTCTTGAACGATTGCTCCTACAGAAGGAGCTACAACAACATATATGGTTAAGAATATGGCTCCGCCAGTTATGAGCCTCAACCATTCAGCCGTATTAAGAAAGTTTAGGGATAAATACGTAGTCACAGCTGCGATAGCTGAGGCTAAAAATATCTTTGTGGATGACATCCAATCCACTGTGGCTTCATAGTGTTTCCATACCCAGTAAAGACCCCAGAAGAAACTTGGTATTGCTGCGAGTAAAGTTCCTAATATTACGCCCATTATGCCAAATGTAGGAATTAGTATGAAAGCTAGTGAAATGCCCAACGATAATGTTAAGAGTCTTAGTTTCATGAGTATTTTTGTTTCTCCAAGACCTGCTAACAGACTATTCTTAACTAAACCTCCAAAGAGAACAAGAAGATTGGTTATGACATATAACGATAGGAAGAATGGGGCGTAAACCCATTTTCCACCAAATAGTGTGTAAATCATAGGTTTTGAAAGAACTATTACAGCCATCGTTGCGGGCACTAGAAGAATAGCGGTGTATTTTACGGAAGACGTGAATACTGTCTGTACGAGTTGATGCTCATTTTTTGGGTCGAGTTTTGAGAAGGCTGGAAACAGCACAGTTTCAATTGGGAAGGTGAAGAATGTTAGCAGTACGGCGAAGTTGGTTGCGATTTGGTAGTTGCCTATCATGGCGTCGGTGCAGTAGAGGACCATTATGAAGCTGTAGAATTGTGTGAGAAAGCCTCCTAAAATAGTTGCTATCGATAGTGGAACTCCAAATCGCAACATTGTTTTTAGGGTTTTGGTTATGTTTGATTTGTGGGTTTTGGTTCTTTTTGAAAGTTTTCTGAATAGGATGAGGTAAAGTATTATTAGGCCGAGAATGCCCCCGATTAGAAAGGAGAAGGTGTGTCCTAGAACTGCTCCGAGGGCGCCGTATCCTAGAAGAACTAGTAGGGGCGATGCGACGGTTTTTATTGTGGAGTAGCTGATCATGGTGAGGCTGTTGAGTTCCATTCTTTCGAAGCCTGTGAATACGTAGCGGGTGGCTGTTAATAGCGATTCTGAGAAGATTACGATTGAGGCTATGGCGATTAGGCTTGTGCTTTCTGGTCTATTGAAGATGGCTGTGGCGATGAAGCTTGCAAGCGTCAGGGAGAGAAGGGTTAACGCTAGTCCCGTTGCTATTTTGAATATTAGACCTGCGGTGATTATGTCGTGGATGTCTTCTTCCTTGTTTGCTGCTCTGTATTGGGCGATGTATTTTGTCATGGCTGGGCCTATTCCCCAGTCATGGAATAGGTTTATCATTGTTGATGGAATTAGTGCTACGGCGTATAATCCGTATTCTTCAGGTAGCATAAGCCTGGCTAGGATTATTGTTCCTACTGCCATTATTATGGTTGAGGAGGCTTGTCCTATGAAAAGTTGGACGCTTCCTGTCACGGAAGTTTTGCCCATTTCTAATGCTTTATCCATGGTTTTTGCATCTCGTGCAAAAGCTTAAGAAACACCGACTACGAGCTTCACCCAAGTAAGGGACAAAAAGACACGATCTAGCCGCAGCCCCAACATCAAATTCTTTCAGCCGTTCTATTTACGTGTGAGATAACTTTCCTAAGCTTTCCAGAAGGGTCACATGGAATTTCCTCTACAAACTCGAACTCCACTTCCATATCTTCGCCAAAAAGCCCACGAATTTTACGCTCCGCATTTCTAACAATTCTGTCTCGATCAGCAAAGGTTTCTTTAGTAGCAACTTGAATAACAAGCTTTTTACGACTTTCCTGAATTACGCGAAACCGCCTTATCAAATCAACATCCTCAAACGGGTATGGAAAGAAAACGGTCGGAGAAATCATCCTCCCATCCAAGGCTAAAAGAAAATCGTCAGCCCGCCCCTCAACACTTTTAATGAGCGGCAAAGTTACGCCACATGTACAATCATCGTTTACCGGAACTGCCACATCGCCCAACTCATACCGTATAAGCGGCATAACACAGTTAAACAAGCCGGTGCAAACAACCTTTCCCCTATCACCAGACGCGACAGCCTCACCATCATCATCCAAAAACTCCATTAAGACGCTATCAGCATTAACGTGGCATCCATTATGTGCTTTGCACTCCCAAGCGAGCAAATCAAACTCGCTACTACCATATAAATCAAAAAGCTCTCCACCAAACGCAGAGTTTATCCATCGCCTACTTGCAGCATCCAAAACTTCCGCGCCGGAAAAAACCAGTCGCGGCCTAATCTCCTTAGCTATATCACGGAATTTTTCGGCCAGAATAAATAGGCTGGAGGTATAACCCTTAACGACGTCAGGCTTTAACTCTCTAAGCAACGCAATTTGCTTCTCAGCGGAATCAAAAATAGAAATATACTTTCGTTCTATAATGTCAAGGTGTTGGAAGAGACTTTTTTTCTTCGGGAAACTCCGCGGATCAGCAATAAAAGCCATCCTATCCCTAACCCTCAACCCATCCTCAAAAAGGGCCCTTATCCAAACTGCAGCATAAAAATCCTCAACCAGACTATCAACAAAAATAGCTAATGGAACTCCCGTAGAGCCACTAGTAGTTTTCTTAATCAAAGAACCCAAATCAACACCACCAGCAACAACATCCCTAGGATTACATGCTTGAACTTCAAAATTAGTCGTAATGGGGATCCTGCACAAATCATCAAAGCTTTTAATATCATCAGGCTTAACGCCGGCTTCCCTAAACTTCCTATGATAAAACGGAACATTCTCATACGCATGTCTAACCAAAGCCCTAAACTTCTTCAATTGCAAACTCCGGAGCTCAGAAGGCTTCACCCGAAGATTACGCCTAAGCCCAACCAAATAAAAAAGCATCCTAGGCGAAACCAAAACCAAACCCAAACCTTCTCAGAAAGACCCATAATAGACTATAGGCATGCATCCTTTCACAGCCACTTACCGTCCCATCCTCATAACCTCATTTGGAGAATTTATCGTACCAATGTTGTCTAGCAGTATTGGCCCTTAAGTCTGCGCTGTCAACGCTTACGTCGAATGTCGATTCTGTTATTAAATTTGCGTGAAGTAAGCTGTGATGTTCATGTTTCCGGTTATGATTATTGTTGCGGGGTTTTCTGTTCCAGTTAGGTGTCCACTCCAGCCTTGGAATTCGTAGCCATAGTCGGGTGTAGCTGTTAATGTGACAGTTTCGCCTTGTGTGTAAGAGGTTTTTTCAGGGGTTATTGTTACAGATCCATGTCCATCTACATGGACTGTTAATACGTAGGTTTCTTGGAATGTTTCTTCTGCTCCTAAACTATAGTATGTCGTGGAGTTAAGCTGGTTGTTATATGCTGTTAGTATCCAGTCTGCTGAGCGGGCTTGGTTTGATATGGTGATTTCGTCTAGTGAGCCCTTGAAGCGCCTCTCACAGTAAACGTTTTTCCCTATGCGAAGTGGAACGCCTACGTTGTTAAAGATTGATGAGATTGTGCTCGTGCCGACCGTAGCGACTTGAACACCGTTAATATAGAACTTTGGAATACTGTTTGCTTCCCAAACAACGGTTACATAATACCAGGTGTTAGCTTGAGGTACGAAAGAAGCCCACCATTCACTATATGTCATTCCGTCCTGCGAAGCGAAAAACCAAAACGGATTACTCGGCCGATTAAGTGGGTCATATTCTATCATCCAGCCACGCCTGAGCGCAGAAGTATCATACTTAGACAATATTGTCTGTCGCGTAGCTGTATTCTCCAGCCTAATCCAGAAGCTGACAGTGAACGCTTCAGTGTAGCCTGCGAGAGTGTCGCTGTGCGGGATTTCTATGTAATCGTTGTTTCCGTCGAAGGTGACTGCGCCGTCTATTTTACCTGTGGCACCTTGGAGTACGTTCTTGAATGGTGTGCCATTGTTTCCATTTATTGTGGAGTCATAAAGTGTGCCTGTGTTTTCGTTTAGGTGGAGAGTCAGCATGTATTTTGTGTCCCATACTTCGGTTGAATTTTGCTGGTTTTCGCATGTTGGATTGCCATAATACATGTAAAGGATTGTGTCTGTGGTTGAGGAGAGGTATGGCACTTTAACCCACACGATTAGGTGTCCAACTGTGCTGTCATAAAATTCTATTTGATGGTTAAGTTTCACATTGTTTGCGTCGGTGAAAACAAAGTCGTATCCGTTAGGTTGAGTTTTACCTATTAGGCTGCTGTCGAGGATTTCGATTAGGACTGGGAAGTCTGTCAGGGTGCCACTTACTTTTGTGCGATCAATTGTTATTGTTCTACGGTATTGCCAGTCGCGGCACCACCATTGATTTATTGTGAATGTGGCGGTGACGGTTATGTTTCCAGTCATAGTGATAGTTGCTGGGTTTACAAGACCTGATAGGTCACCGCTCCAACCGCTGAATGTCCAGTCTGGTTCAGCGACAGCTGTTAATGTGACTGTCTCATCACGAGTGTAGATTGTTTTGTCCGGTTCTTTAATGACGGAACCTTTGCCGATTATGGTAACATTTAATATTAGCTTTTCCTGGGTGAAAACTGCTGTTATGATCGTGTCACCATCTATGATTATTGTTGCGGGGTTTTGGCTTCCATGCAAGTCTCCTTCCCATTGAGAGAAGTACCAGCCGGTGTTTGGTTCAGCTGTTAACTGAACAGCATCGCCGTAGTAGTATGGTCCTGTATTGTTAAGAGTTATTGTTCCGCCTTCCTCTGGGGACACGTTTACGGTTAACGCGTACTCGTTTGGAGCGAAGAATGCAGTTATGGTGTGATTCATGTCCACGGCAGAGAATGTGTATGTGGATATTGGTCCTTGGGATACGCCGTCCACTAACACGTCAAAAATGTGGTAGCCCGTGTAAGGCGTTATACTGAAAGTAATGTCTTCGCCGTGAGTCACTGTTACTATGCCTGATGGCTCTATTGTTCCGCCCGTGCTACTTACCGAAGCAGTAATAGTATATTGTTTGAGTTCGAAGTGTGCCGTTATGGTCATGTTGCCGATGATTATGAAGGTTATGGGATTATCTGAGCTTGTAATGTTTCCACTCCAGTGGCTGAAACTCCAGCCAGTATTAGCGGATGCAGTCAATTGAACTTGGGTTCCATACGTGTAGGTTGGCTGGTCAGGGTCCTTAGTTACGGAGCCATTGCCAAACACGTTAACCGTCAAAGTATAAGTTTCCTGGATGAAAGTAGCGTTGACAACCTTATCGCCGTCCATAGTGACGGTGGTCAACGGATCAGTTCCAGAGGCATCGCCGGTCCATTCTGAAAAGGTCCAGCCAAGATCAGGAGTAGCAGTTAGGTTAACCTCGGTTCCGTAGGTGTAGGTTGGCTGGTCAGGATCCTTAGACACGGAACCGTTGCCAAAAATGTTGATTGTTAGCATGTAAGCTTCCTGGATGAAAGTGGCGTTGACAATCTTGTCGCTGTCCATAGTGATTGTTGTTGGATTCTCGCTGCCAGTTAAGTCTCCGCTCCACTCACTGAAGGCCCAACCAGGATCAGCGATAGCGGTTAAATTAACTTCAGTGCCGTAGGTATAGGTTGGTTGGTCAGGGTCTTTAGTCACGGAGCCGTTGCCAAAAACATTGATTGTTAGGGTGTAGGCTCCCTCAATGAAAGTGGCATTGACAACCTTGTCACCGTCCATAGTGATTGTTGTTGGATTCTCGCTGCCAGTTAGGCCTCCGCTCCACTCACTGAAGGCCCAACCAGGATCCGCCACAGCAGTTAACTCAACAACATCATTGAAGTAGTAGGGACCAGTGTTATTCAGAGTCACAGTACCGTTACCAACAATGTTGACTGTTAACGTATACTCGATTTGGGTGAATGTGGCGTTAACAGTCTTGCTACCATCCATAATGATGGTGGTCAAAACATCAGTTCCAGAAGCGTCACCGCTCCACATGGAAAAGATCCAGCCGGGATCAGCCACAGCGGTCAGGTTAACATCAGTTCCATACGTGTATGTTGGTTGGTCAGGATCCTTAGTCACAGAACCATTACCAAAAAAGTTAACCGTCAAAGTATAAGCTTCCTCAATAAAGGTGGCGTTAACAACCTTGTTACCATCCATAATGATGACAGTCGACGAGTCACTGCCAGAAGCGTCACCGGTCCATTCAGAGAAGGTCCAGCCGAGATCAGCAGAAGCCGTTAAGTTAACTTCAATGCCGTAAGTATAGGTTGGCTGGTCTGGGTCCTTTGTGACGGAACCATTGCCAAACAGGTTGATTGTTAGCATGTAGGCTTCCTGAATGAAAGTGGCGTTGACAATCTTGTCGCTGTCCATAGTGATTGTTGTTGGATTCTCGCTGCCAGTTAAGTCTCCGCTCCACTCACTGAAGGCCCAACCAGGATCAGCGATAGCGGTTAAATTAACTT
>Ga0209636_10000320_pt1 | contig 44814 bp, 44 predicted proteins | sample DeeMarSWOR152_54_FD_187464 | JGI IMG/M metagenome (GOLD analysis project Ga0209636, IMG submission 187464) | Marine sediment microbial communities from White Oak River estuary, North Carolina - WOR-1-52-54 (SPAdes) (version 2) | ecosystem: Environmental > Aquatic > Marine > Intertidal zone >...
GGAACGACAAATGCCTTTACTTTCTTCGCCAGCTCTTTTATTCTCTTCTCGGGGAAAGGCCAGACAGTAATAAGCCTTATTGTTCCAACTTTTATACCGGCTTTTTTTGCCTGCTGGATGGCTCTTATGGTAACTCTCGAGGTAATTCCATAGGAAATAACGATTATTTCAGCGGTGTCTGTATCATTTTCTTCAATTTTGATAATTTTGTCAGCATTCTTTTTGATTTTATCCACCAGATGACGGACACAGAAATCCTGGCATTCTGCGTTGATAACAGGATAGCCGCGTTCATCGCGAGTTAAGCCCGTGCTGTGGAAGCGATAGCCGTCGCCTGCTTTAACCATGAAAGGGATTAAGTCTTTATCAGGCTTGTAAGGCAGATATTTATCCTTTGGACCTTTGTACCATTTCCTTTCGACGAGTTCAATTTCTTCAGGAGGCGGGATAACAACTTTCTCGGTCATATGTCCTACACACTCGTCTGTCATAACAAAGGCAGGAACACGGTAGAGTTCGGATAAATTGAAGGCCTCTATGGTGAGGTCGAAACACTCCTGAGGAGAATCAGGGGAGAGGGCGATAATTTCATAGTCACCATGGGATCCCCATCTGACCTGCATCATGTCTTGCTGACCGGTTAAAGTGGGAAGCCCGGTTGAAGGGCCTCCTCTTTGGACATTGGCAATCACAAGAGGAGTTTCCATCATGCAGGCCAAGCCTATATTCTCCATCATTAATGAAAAACCGGGGCCGGACGTAACCGTCATCGCTTTCTTTCCTGCCCAGGAAGCTCCTATCAAGGCTGCAATGGAGGCAAGCTCATCTTCCATCTGGACAAAAACTCCTCCCACAGTAGGAATTCTTTCTGAAAATCTTTCAGCTGTCTCAGTGGAAGGAGTAATAGGATAGCCGGCAAAAAATCGGCATCCAGCCGCCAGACCTCCTTCGGCAAGAGAGTGGTCTCCGTCCAAATAATGGGCTCCGGTTAAAACTCCCTTAGGGTCTGCTTTCACCTTTTTCACCTTCTTCCTCCTCTTTTTTAAGAGTGACAAATATGGCAAATTCAGGACAAATTGTCTCGCAGAGTTGGCAGTAAACGCATTCGTCCTCGTTCTTGACATAGGGGGGATGATAGCCCTTTATATTGAATTCTTCAGACATCTCGAGGACATCTTTGGGGCAGTATTCCACGCAGAATCCACATCCTTTGCATCTATCCTTATCAATATGGACTGTGCCCTTTTTTGCTTTTAAATCGCCAAAATAAACCATTTGCTCCTCAGAGTAATCCTTTTTTTCTCAAAATGGGCTTTGGGTCAATGTAATGGAGATCTAACCTTAAATCTTCCTCAGGACAACCCAGGGCAAGAGCCATGAGCTGGGTAAAATAAAGGATTGGCATATTCTTGAACTCGGGATATTTTTTGACGGTTTCTTTCTGGCGGTGGTCGAGATTAAACGCACAGAGCGGACAGCTCAAAGATACAAGCTCGGCACCCTGCGATTGAGCCGAGGTGAGGATTTGGTAGGTTCTATCAGCCACGTTTTCAGGTTTATCGACAGTTTGGTAAGAAGCACAGCATTCAGTCTTATAAGGAAAATCTATAGGGTCTGCCCCCAGAGCAGTCATGAGATTTTCTAAAACAGTCGGATTTTCAACATCGTCAAGACCAATTTCTTTGGGACGGACTAAAAGACAGCCATAGTAGTTGGCTATTTTCAGGTTTTTTAAAGGCTTGACTACTTTTTTGGCGATATTTTCGAATTTTATCTCATCTCTCAGTAGCTCCAGGAGGTGAAGGACCTTAACGTCTCCTTCATATTTTACTTGCTCGCGATACATAAATTCATTTATTTTATCAAGGCTCTCCGGGTCGGATTTTACTCTCTCATTTGCTCTTTTCAAGGTGTTAAAACACATGGCGCAGAGAGTCATGACTCTGTTGGTGTTGGTTTCCTTGACTCGGATGAGGTTTCGGATAGGAGCTACGTGATGAATCAGGTCATCAGTGGCCAGCGAGAAGACAGTTCCGCAGCAGTTCCATCGATCAAGTTCTTCAGTCTCTACTTCGAGCTGCTTTAAGGAACATAGGGCTGAGTCTTCAAAATTTTTCGCATTGTTTTTCAGAGTACAACCAGGATAATAGCTTATTTTCATTATGATTCCTTATGCTATTTTGATTAAAAAAATTATAAATCATTATTAAAAATTTATGATGTAAATTTCCTCATGCTGCTTATGATAGCAATAGGAGGAACATCTCCCTTGTCTGCATCTGAAAGTTTTTCAACCTTGAGGTGGTCCTTTCTTTTACGCAGCAATATTTGCCTTATGGCTTCTATTACTTCAGCAATGTTTATTCCTTTTGGGCAGCGAGCATTACAGGTAAAGCAGGAAGCACAAATCCAGATAGATTTTGACCGCATAAGCTCGTCTTTGAAGCCAAGCTGAGCGTAGCGGATTATTTGATTGGGGAGGATATCCATTTCAGAGACCGCAGGACAGCCCGCAGAGCACTTGCCGCATTGATAACAGGCAAGAAGATTCTGGCCGCTCAGTTCTTCTACCTTGGCTACAAAGGGATCTTTGATTTTTCTTTTGGAGATGTTAATTCTCATTAGGGCCTGCTCACTTAAATATTAGAACAAAATTTCCTATAGGTAATATAGGATAAGTAAAGAAATGAATTACTTTACAGTAAAACATAATTAGCGAATTCTGTCAAGAAAATTATGTTATTTCGGCACAAAACCTGCCACTTTTCACGTCTTTTTGGCCCATTTTTGTTTAAAGCGGCGGGAATTTGATCAAGACTTGGCATCTTTTCAAAAATGGGGCCTGGGGCGATGTTATTTTTCCCATTTTATTTTATATTAGGATCTTTTCAGTCCAGCGAACAGAAAAATAATGCAGAATGAATTAAGGAGGAAGAGATATTTAAGAAGAAGGGGAAGGCCGGCAAGAGGAATAAGGAAAGTAGAAGCGGCAAGTGCTCCAAAAAAAGAACCAAGCAAATCCAAACCATAGCCGAGACCATAGTTTTTTTTCTCTCTTAAAAAAAGGTTATTGGAAACGACAAACAAATCTCCCCCCAAAAATCCGAGGAGAAGAAGATAAATAAAGAAAAAAAGTTCAGGGGGATGTATCTTTAAAGAAAGATGAAAGAGAAGGAGCAGGAGAAGAATGCCAAATTGGATGAATAGCAATTGAGCGAAATAAATTCTTTTTCTCTTCTTCCCTCGGAAAGAGCCTAAGAAAAGGCCTATCATAAAGCAGGTGAGAAGCAGCGCAATCCGGCGATAAACGTATCCGTACAGAGTTTGGAAGGAGATGATAACGATGATCTCAACGACTATTGTGGTGAAGCCCATAACAGCCAGAGGAAGGAGGAAGAAGGTTGATTTTTTTCGCTGCCACCAGAGGATAATGAGGAGAGAGATAAAAAGAATCAGAGGGAGATCCAACAGCCAGAAGAAATGAACCTTGGAGAAAAAAGAAAATATTTTCCTTTCTAATCCTTTAAACTGTGTGCTCCACAGCACCGAGTTATAGAAATAGCTTATGGGAGAGAAGTCCTGGTTTATTGTTTTTTTGCCCGAAGATACTTTCTCTTTTAAAAATTCTACCCTGAGCGGACTAAGACGGGAAAAGAGGAGCTGGGGACTTACATAGGAATTCTCGAGGTTTAAGTCTTCTATTCTCCGGCTGAGTTCCTCGAATTCTATGGATAGAGGTTGGGGCGAAGCCAGGAAGATGTTTGTATCTCCAGGGACAACTTCTACGAAAGGGAACGCTTCTTTCAGGGTGAAATACAGGGAGGCGAGGAAGTTTTGGAGCTCAAAGCTGATATAATTTTCGGCAGAGGGAACGCGAAAAGAAAATACACCTTTCTCAGTTAGTTTTTCTCTAGCTTCAAGGAAGAATTCTTTGGTATAAAAACGATTGATTTGGGCTGTGGCCGGTTCAGGCAGGTTGAGGATTATCATATCGTATTTTTTCAGAGTTTCGTTGAGGAAGGCTCTTCCATCTCGATAAAATATATGAATCCTGTTATTCCTCAAGACACTCTTTTCTCTTTCTGGAAGAAATTGGAGGGAGAGTCGAATGATTTCTGGGTCGAGCTCGACATAGTCCACCTCTACTTGAGAATATTTAAGAATCTGGCTCAGTCCTCCACCAGCTCCTCCTCCTACCAGCAGAACATTTCTCGCCCTGGGATTCTGGAGAAGAGCAAAATGAACAGATTCCTCAGAAGCAGCCAGATTAGGGTAGGAATAATCATGAAGGCTGTTGTTATACAGGGAAACCTGCTCTTCGGTTTTTAGAATCTGGAGTTTACCATAGGGTGTATCTTTGCTTTTTATAAGAGAAAACGGCGCCCAGTAGATTTTCTGGCTGGGAAAGTCAAAAGCGATGAAGGCTGCCAGGAAAATGAGAATGGAAAGAGGGAAAATAATTTGCTTTTTTTTGCCTAAGGAAAAGAAAATCAACAGAGAGGCAGATCCTCCGACAATAGCAGCTCCTTGCCAGTTGGAGAAAACCGGGATGAGAAAAAGATAGACTATCAATCCTGCTACGGAAGAACCTAAAGACTCCAAAAAATAAACGCGATATAGATCACCCTTCTGGAAATGAGCATTGAAGACAAAAAGAATTCCCAGGGGGAAGCTTATAAAAAAAGCAAGCACAAGAGAATAGAGCAACATCGGGATTATTCCCGTTATCTCCCCGGGTAGCACTCTCAGGAAGAAGCGGGAAAACCTGAGCACTATAAGACATAGAGGGAGAAAGAGTATAACAGCATAATAGACTTGGGGAAATCTTAGGGGATGAAATTTCAGTTTGGAGGCAGAAATGCTTCCCAGCCCACCCCACAAAAGCCAGGAAGCAAGGATAAAGCCAAAAGTGATTTCGTTTCCGTAGAAATGAACAGAGAATTCTCTCAGTAAAAAAATTTGGAAGGAAAGAGCAAGGAAACCCAGAAGAAAAGGCGGGAGAAAAGTAATCAAATCCAGATTCCTGGAATGGGATTATTACAATATTTGCACCTTCCTCCTTTAAGCGCAATTTTACCTATACTATAGCCTCTCCGCTCAATAACAATTTTTTTACAGTTGGGACAATACGTGCTTTCTGCTGAGTGACCGGGGACATTTCCTATGTAAACATAATTAATCCCCTCTTCGAGAGCAATTTTACGTACTTTTTCTAGCGTGGATAAAGGAGTTGGAGGAAGGTTTTTCACAAGATACATGGGAACAAAGCGGGAAAAATGGAGAGGTACATCAGGACCGATTTCTTTCATAATCCACTGGCACATCTTTCGGATTTCATCCGAACTATCGTTTAGAGTAGGGATGACAAGATAAACGAGTTCCAACCAGGCAGAGCTTTTATGCACGATCTTTATGGCTTCAAGGACTGGCTGGAGTTCTCCTCTCACATAATTTGTGTAAAAGTCCTGTGAGAAAGCTTTAAGATCAACCTTTATTGCATCCACAACTTTTGTCAGTTCCTCCATAGGTTCAGGATTGATATGTCCTCCAGTGATGACAGCGTTCCTGACTCCTTTTTTTCGGGCTTCTAAAGACGTGTCGTACATGTATTCATAGAAGACGACAGGCTCTGTGTAGGTATAAGCGATTACTTCACAGCGATACTTCTTTGCGGCTTCCACGACTGCCCGGGGAGGGAAGTCATAGTTTTGGACCTGTTCCGGTCTGACCTGGGATATCTCCCAGTTCTGGCAGAATTTGCAGTTCACATTGCAGCCCGCGGTAGCTATGGACAGAGCACTGCTTTTGGGCAGATAGTGAAAAAGAGGTTTCTTCTCGATAGGATCCTTAGCGATAGAACAAGCTTTGCCGTAAACTAAGGTGTAGTAAGTTCCCCCCATATTTTCTCTAACTCCACAGTAGCCTCTTTCCTTATCTCCCAATTTACAGAAGCGAGGACAAAGAGTACATTCTATTTCCCTGTCAGGGTGTTTTTTATAGTAGCGAGCTTCAATTTTTGAAAGGTTTGCTTTCCCTCCGAGAACATAGAGATCCATGAGGAGTGCCGGAAATGTTGGGGTTTGACTAATCAAACCTGAACCGGCAAGAAAAGTGGCTCCTCCAGCTGTTTTGAAGAATTGTCTTCTTTTCATCTTAATAAATCTAATAAACTGCTATCTGAATCCAGCCTGTAAGGTTAGCTGGCGTAACTTTCCAATTTCCATGTTCATTAGCTCAGACATAAATTATTTTAATTTCACCCATAATAGATTACAATTCTTTACCTTTTTTCATACTTCTTCCTCAATAATCTGTATCTCTTCTGGACTTGCCTTTCCCAGTCCCATTTTTTCAGCAGTCTTTAGATAGACAGGGGCTCTTTTTTCTTCCTTTAAAGAAGCAAGTCCCTTCTTGGACCTGAGTTTTTCAATGACCTGCCAGCCTACATAGTCAGCTGCCACAGGGTCTATACTAAAAATAAGCGCCTCGTATTTTTCTGCCCACTGGGCATGATAGGAAGGTCCGCGATGATATTGAACGATCAGGCTATCTAAGATGGTGAGTTTATGCTTTCGTTTTATAAATTCTGTCTCAAAAAGCTCAGCTACAAACGGGTTGCAGTTAAAATCATGGTATTTATTGGGATTATGGATAGCCCCAAAATAATTTTTCATTCCTGCAGTGACTCCTGCCATGCCGTGGTCTTTTAAGATGGCCAGGCTTATGGAGGCTGTGATCTTATTCGATTGGATCGAAGAGAAAAGACTTCCGATATTGAGATAAGAGGTGAGTTGAGAATCATAGCCGACTCCCTGGGTATCTGTGCCATAGACTTTGATGCCGCTGCCGTTAAGGTTCAGACGGTATCCTGCATCCCTTAATTCCCGGTTGGTTCTATCCCAGATGATTATGTTCTTTTGCTGGACCCCGCTATCTTGAAGCAATCTAGCTAAGGAGAAGGAAACTTCAGGGCGGGTAGATATTTTTCTTCCGCCGATGGTGTTGATTTTTACCCCAACTTTGTCCGAGCTTTTGAAGATCAGGCGAAGGCCATCTTTTGGATTTTGCTTATCCATTACGATTTGAATTCCCCGATTATACATGCTTAAGAGCTTTTTTTGGTCAATACTTTCCCCTTCTTTCAAGACTCCCTTTCCTCTGATAAGAGCGACTTTTGATGCCATTATAATTAAAAAGTACTCCTCTTTCCAGATGATGTCAATGGTGCCTTTCCACAGGTCAAGTCTTTATTATATCTGTTGCAGGAGCGTAATATATCCCTTGCAGGAGCTTGATTTATTCGTAGCAGCTTATTAAAGCTTTTGCAGGAGCTTTTTATATTTTTTGCAGGAATTGGTTTATTTGTAGGGGCTTGATTTATCAAGCCCATATTTTGAACTAATTAATTATTTATTAAATACAAAGATATGGCCTGCCTTATTTAGACTTGTCAAAAAAAGAATTTGAGCTTATAGTGAAAAAAGCTCAGTTCAATGCATGGAGTATTAATGATGACAATTTCAAAGTCCAAAAAATTATTAAAATTCTTCATTCCGTTTATTTTGCTCTTTTCTTTTTTAAATGCGAGAGCAACCCTATTAGAAGAGGAAAGTGTTTCTTCGCTCCACTCCCTTTTACCTGACGTTGTTACTTGGAAGATTCCTGAAGCTCCCCAGGATTATTTTCCGGAAACACTTTTCGAGTATATCAACGGTGCTGCTGAGATCTACCTTTCCTATGATTTTAAAGAATTGACCGTAGGGCAGTATGAAAAAGGAGATAGTAATGCTTCTCTTATCATGGAAATCTATGATATGGGAAACGAAAAAAATTCATTCGGAATTTACAGTGCAGAGCGATTTCCTGACAGTCAATTTATCTCCATAGGCAACCAGGGATATCTAGAAGAAGAGACTCTGAATTTTATCGTCGGGAAATACTATGTTAAGCTTCTCTGTTTTGACAGCGGGGAGGAATCTGCTAACTTCCTGAAGCTTTTTGCTCAAAATGTTGTGAAAAGCGCCAAAGATAAAGGAAGTCTCCCGCCTATCCTGGCTTTTTTTCCTAAGCAAGGGCTCGTTCGAAACAGTGAGAAGTTTATCTTGCGCAATTTTATGGGCTACAGTTTTCTCCACAATGGCTATCTGGCTAATTATAAACTTGAGGACCTTGAGTTTGATTGTTTTTTAATGGAAGGAGAGGACGAAGAGGATGCCCAGAATATGCTGGAACAATATCTTAAGAGAAAAGGCGAGCAGAATGTACAGAAAATCACAGCGGGGTATCGCATAAAAGATCGCTACTACCACAATATTTATCTGGCCAGAGTTGAGAATTATCTCTGCGGGGTAATGAAGATAAACGACGAGTCTCTAGAAGTAGGGGATAAGTATATTGGGATGTTGATCGAGTCCTTGAAAAAATAATTATACTTTAAAAAGGGGGCAGGCTGCTTTTTCTAGAAGAGGGAGGACTGCCTATGCTCGTAGACCGTTCAGACAGAAAAGGAAAAATGGGGCCAGGCCCCATTTTTAGGCCCCATTTTTCAGCTTCATTTTTACTGCTCCTTTTTTGCTTTTTTATATTTCCAGAAAAATTAGTCTGTCCCCCTTTTTCTTTTTTTTTAATTTTGATTTTAATCCTAAATAGATTATAATGAGCAAAGAATTAAAGAAGAGCCAATGCAAGGGAACAAAGTTGTTGCTGCCGCTCTTATAATTCTTGTTATTTTTGTGGTGGGGGCTTTTTTACAACAGGCAAAGCCTGTTCTTTTTCCCTTTTTTTTGGCTGTATTTCTTTCCTTTATCCTCTCTCCAATCCTGGATTTCTTGACTCGCAAGAAAATTCCTCGAGCTGTTTCTATTATATTTATTATATTAATCAGTTTTTTTATTATCTATCTCTTGGGGCTTCTTTTTTATTCGAGCGGCAAAACTTTTGCCTCTGAGTTTCCAAAATACGGTCAGAAAATAAGCTCGATTTTAGCTTCGATCCAAGAGCAACTAAAACTCACCTTCCCTAAATTGGAAACTGTGGATTGGGTTGGACAACTAGATATAAACAAAATAGGAGCTTTTATTCTTTCCTCTCTCGGTCCCTTTTTCTCTTTTATCGCTCTTCTTTTTCTGATTTTCATTTTTCTGATTTTCATTTTAGCAGGCAGGGGAAATGTAAAAACGAAAATTGAAAGATCTTTTAGTAAAGAGAGATCCTCGAAGATTATCGATGTTATTCAGAAGATCGATAAGCAAATCCAAAGGTACTTAGCTATAAAAACAATAGTCAGCTTTGTCACGGGTGTTCTGGCGACAATTGTCCTGATGATTTTTGGTGTCGATTTTGCCATAGTTTTCGGCTTTTTCACGTTTATCCTGAATTACATTCCCAATATCGGATCCATAATAGCCACTGCTCTGCCTTTAACCGTCGCAGTTTTTCAATTCGAAACGCTCTGGCCAGCTTTTTGGATTTTGGTCATTCTGGGTTCGATTCAGATGACTATAGGAAACTTTATTGAGCCCAGGGTGATGGGAGAAGGATTGGGATTGAGTACTCTTGTTGTTCTTTTTTTCCTCTTTTTCTGGGGTTGGCTGTGGGGAATTCCGGGCATGATTTTAGCTGTTCCCACTGCTGCAACTATAAAAATTGTATGCGACAACATCCCTCCGCTGAGCTTTGTGGGGGAGCTTATGAGCAAGGGCTAATAATTCTATCGCCTTTCTTCTATTTTGTCTTCATGCCGATTCGGATTATATCCCTGGCCCAGTAGATATATAGAGGTTTTCCCTTTATATTCGCGAGAGGCATGGAATCCCAGTGTCGGCTGTCCCTGCTTTTATCACGGTTATCCCCTAGAACAAAGCAACAATCATAAGCTACTATAGCAGGGCCATAATTATCTCTTCGTGGGTAGACCTCGTTATCTAGATGAATTTTATAGCCTTCCGGGAGGGGGGCATCGTTTATGTATACCTGTTTGCTCTTGATCTCGATTTTCTCTCCTTCCAGGGCGATAATCCTTTTGATAAAAATTTTAGCGGGATTATTGGGAGACTGGAGTATCACTAAATCCCCCCTTTGCAGTTTGTTTTTCTTGAAATATTTTAAATCAGCGACCAAAAAATCACCGATGCGCAGAGTGGGCTCCATGCTTTCTGTTTGCATTTTGTAGGCACTGAATCCTAGAACTTTATTCGTCAAAAAACTTGTTGGTATCAGGACAATGCTGTTGAGTAGGAGAATAATGAAGAGATAGATATACCACCTATTGTATGGCTTGAGGATGAACTCTTTTTTCTTTCGGGCTGCAAAAAACGCTTCGCCGATAATGAATAACAGGAAAAACATAAAAATTAGGAGAATGGCTATCAATCCGTAGTAACTATGATGGAGTCCAATTCTGAACATTATAATCGGCAGCAAGATTAGAGATAAAAGGAATATGATTCCTTTAATAATATGACCGTTATAGAGCTGCCCCAGGCCTGGAGCCAGCGAGGATAAAATCGCTGCCATTATTGGTTTTCTTTTTGTCTCCTGCATCGCAATCCTCTCTAAAATTAGGTTGTGATGATTTTATTCTGACGGCTTAGAAATATTGATATTTGCTTCTTAAGGTTGAGATAATTTTCGATGTTTCTTGCTTTATTCACCTGTCCCGATCTTGTTATAGTTTATATCAACTAGAATAGCCGGTCAATTTGCGAAAAACCAAAGACGGAGTCTTATTTTTTAGATTTGACTCTTTCTTTATAAATTGCTATTCTTTTGCCACACAGGGAAGAGGGAAAGATGAGTATAACCTGCCCCAAGTGCCACTTTGAAAATCCTGATGATACTATTTACTGTGGAAAGTGCGCCACTCAGCTTAAGTCCTCAGAAGAAATCTCCGCCTCCCCCACAGAAACTATCGAACCGCCTAAAGAAGAATTAGCCACAGGCTCCACTTTTGCTGGAAGATATCAGATCGTTGAAGAACTGGGCAAAGGCGGAATGGGCAAAGTCTATAGAGTAGTTGATAAGAAGCTGGATGAAGAAGTGGCCTTAAAACTCATAAAACCTGAAATAGCCTCGAATAGGAAAACGGTCGAGCGATTTAGCAAAGAATTGAAATTTGCCCGTAAGATTGTCCATAAGAATGTTGGGCGTATGTATGAACTCATGGAAGATGAAGGTAGATACTTCATCACTATGGAATATGTGTCAGGACAAGATTTAAAGGGATTAATCAGACAAACAGGTCAATTAACAGTAGGAAAATCTATATCAATAGCCAAACAAGTTTGCAAGGGATTGGCGGAGGCTCACAAGCTGGGGGTCGTCCATCGCGATTTAAAACCCCATAATATTATGATAGATAAAGAGGGAAATGCCAGGATAATGGATTTTGGCATAGCACGATCCCTTGATGCAGAGGGGATAACAGACGCAAAAGTGATTATTGGAACACCGAAGTACATGTCTCCAGAGCAGGTTGAAGGTGAAGCAGTAGACCAACGTTCTGACCTTTATTCTTTGGGAATAATCCTTTATGAGATGGTTACCGAGAAGACGCCTTTTGATGGCGATACTGCATTGAGCATAGCTCTGAAACACAAGACGCAAGATCCTCCAGAGCCGAGGGAATTTAATACCCAGATTCCTGAGGATCTGAGCCTAGTGATACTTAAATGCCTGGAGAAAGATAAACAGAAAAGGTATCAGAGTGCAGAAGAGGTCTTTTCAGAATTACAAAGGATAGAGAAAGAATTCGCCACCGAAGAGAGGATTGTATTAGAGAAAAAGCTTGAGTTAGAAGCCAAAAGAAAGCGTTGGCAAAGTTTTTTAGTCGCAGGAATCGTTCTTTTTGTCGCTGCAATCATTGTTGCTGGATATTTTTTCTTTGGTCAATTTCTGCAAACTGGGAAGATTGGTCGCGAAACAATAGGCGGAATGAAATGGAAAAGCTCTATCGCCGTGCTACCGGTCGAGGATCTAAGCCCGCAAAGAGATCAAGAACCACTTTCTGATGCTATGCATGATGATATAATTACAAAACTCCGCATATTAATCCCCGATCTGAGAGTCATGTCAAGGCTTGCAGTCATGAAGTATTCGAATAAAGACAAGAGTTCAATAGATATTGGCAAAGAGTTAAACGTTGGAACTATTCTTGAATCAAGCCTCCGCAAAGAAGGTGAAAATATCCGAATGAACGTAAGGTTGATTAATATAGAGGATGGTTCTATCCTCTGGTCAGACACTTACAAGGAGAAGTCTGAAGGGCTTTTTAAAATTCAGGATGAGATATGCCAAGCTATTGCTATGGAATTGAAGGTTCATCTCGAAGAAGAACAAATCCCATTGATAAAAACAAGAGAACCCAAAAATATTAAAGCAAGAGAATATTATGTCTGGGGAAATCATTTCGAAAATAAATATCTTAATTCTCGCCGGGAAAAAGATTTTGAACAGGGAGTGAAAAATTATACAGAAGCTCTCAAGATCGACCCGGATTATGCTTTAGCATATTGGGGTCTTGGCGATATATACCAATTGCATTTTGTCTTCTCTCGCCACGATAACTGGAAAAGCTATGACTTGATGAATAAAAATTATGATTTGGCATATCAAATAAACCCGAACTTAGCAGAAGCAAATCTCGGCCTTGGATGGGCTTACTTTTTTAAAGAGGATTTGGACAAATCTTATGATTTTTTTAAGAGAGCCTTCGAGTTAGATCCCAACAATCCATTTATTAATTTTAACTTGGGCTCATTCCTCAGGAGCATCGGATTGTACTCAAAGGCTATTAAATTTTATTCTAGGTCCATTGAGCTTGATCCTTTATCTGTAATATCTTATGACGTGCTCTTAGATTGTTATATCCGCATGGAAGAATTTGATGAAGTCGAAGATTGTATAAAAAAAGCGTTAGCTTTGGAAGAAGATAATTACTGGCTCTATCTTGCGCATGCGGAAGCACTTATTATGATGAAAAAATACGGCGAGGCGGAAGAAAAAATCGCTCAAGCAGAGGAACTCAAACCCGATAACCCTTCTATCAAGCGTTATCGCGCTTGGGTTGCTGCTGCAGAGGGAAAAAAAGAGAAAGCACTTACTCTGATTAAAGGAATTGAAGGAAGAGATAAGTATCGCTATGATATTACAAGCATTTATTCTGTTTTGGGAATGAAAGATGAGGCCATTGAGAATATAAAGAGGGGGATAAATATAGGATTTTTAGATGTGCAAGAATATCTTTACACATATCAAGTATTAAAAAGCAATCCGAGTTATGAAAGCCTGCGTGATGATCCCCGTTTCAAGGAAATAGTAGAAAATGAAAAGAAGAAATACGATGAAAGGCTAAAGCGGTATGGTCGATTCTGACGAATCGATAATATGAGTAATGAGCGTTTTTTTTTAAAATGATTCTAATGGAAAGCGAGATTTTCTCTAATAGGACTTAAAATAGAGGTTAAGAAATACATATAAAACGCAAGGAGGGGGAATACTTAATTTTATTTGCTCGTAAAACACAACTATCATTCCCTGATTTTTTCATAAGCGGAAATGATAGATAAAATACATCTATTTAATTAATCAAGGAAGGAGGTTCTAAATGAAAAGAATCGTTTCCATTTCAATTTGCATTGTTTTCATGCTATCCGCTAGTACGATTCTTCTTGCTCCTGAAAAAATGGAAAAAAGAATGACATTTGAACAATTCAAAAAGGAGGTTATGCACAGCATTGAGCACCGAAATAAAGATCTTAAAACTCTTTTTGAAGCTGGTGAATTTAGTGAGATGGCCAGGAAATTTACTCGTTATTCAAGAATTGTGACACATGAAGGTGAAGTTATTGAAGCTGGAGATAGCGCAGAATATTGGAGCAAAGTAAATGAAGTGATGAAAGACAAGAGTCTAAAGTTTGAAAAGCCGCATTTTTATGGCTGGGAATTAAAACTAAGCGACAAACCTCATCCTGATGAAACAGATTTTGTTATTTTTGAAGTTACCGAGTTCTCCTTCATAGGTGGATCGAACGGGAAAATAACTACGCTCCAAAGACATATAGTAAGATGTATAAGAGATTGATGATAATCTGAAAAATTAAAAGAGGTGGTTAATTAAAAAAAGCTCATAGATTCTTTGATAAAAGAATAGAACACCAATTTTTCCAGGCATCTTCAGGGTAAGGTCTGACCTTCTTAATTAGTAGTTCATTTTACCTTATTTATCATCAAAGCTTGATAGCTTTAAAGATAAAAGGAGATAGAGGAATTTAAATCAAGAAGTGGTGATGATTTTTTTCTGGCGGGATAGGTCCTTTATTCTGGCGAAGCGCTTTAAAACCTGTTCGACATAATTTCTGCCTTCGAAGTTTCCCTTTGCCCAGAATTTGACTCCAAGTATAATCCGCTCCAGGCACTGGATTTTTTCTTCTTTCTTATAGGTCGCCACTTCTTCCGGGAGGATTATCTTTCGTTCATACCGGCATCTTTCTATATTCTGAAAGATCGCCTCTCCGATTTCATTTTTTGGCTTACTCTTTTCCTCGGGAGTGATGAGAAGTCCTTTGCCTTTTTCAATTTTCTCTCTGGCATACTCCAGAGATAAAAGGGCTTCTTTATCAGTAAAATCCTCTTTTTTTTCCGCGTATTCTTTCAAAGGCGCTTCAATATGAACTGCAAGCCAGGCCATCCTCTCATCGTTCAAAATATCTTCTTCTGGGGATAATGCTCTTGGGGAGGATTCTGGCTTCTTTTCAATAATTCGCTGCTCCTGGTAAGGTTTGTGTTTTTCTAGATAAGTGCAGGTTTGTGGGCAGTGTATTTCCTTTTCCCTGAGGAGACCGCAGCAAAGGCTGCACAGATAATCTCCTAAGGCAACACAATACCTTTTCCCTTTTCTTTTTTCACATTTAGAGCATTTAGCCATTTGACACAGGTAAAAGAGTGCGCTTTTAAAATTATAAAGAAAAGATCAGGTCTTCAACAGGTCAAGTGGAAAGCACCGATCGTCTTTTTTTTGGAAGCGAATTCGTTGAAGCTTTGAACAGCCTTTTTTGTCTTTTCGATTACTAGCTCTATTCCTTGAGATTGGGCATGGCTTTTAACTTCTTCTTCCACGCTTACTATACCGTAGAAACCGGTGCCGACTACGAGGACTTCAGGCTTCTCCTTGAGGATATCTTCTATATCTTCGAGGCATAGGTTATGACCTGATTTTCGCCACCAGGAGTCATTAATCCTGTCAGGAAAGATAATAAGGTCAGAGGTGTATGTTCGACCATCCACATCCATACGGCCAAAAGCGTAAGATTCAATCATCTTCTTTTCTTCATTATGAATGTATCAGACGTGAATGCCTTCATTTTTTTCCCCAAAAAATTCTTTAGAGCTTTTTGAGCAGCTTTTTGTTCAGCTTGCTTTTTGGAATTGCCTTTTGCCTTTGCCAGAGATTCCTTTTCGAAGAGAACTTCAACCACAAAGTTTTTTTTATGGTCAGGTCCTATTGTTGTGATAATTTTATAAACAGGAGGAGGGAGATTTTCCTTCTGGAGATATTCTTGCAAAGCCGATTTATAGTTGTTGATTAAGTGACTATGCGCCCTAATTTTTTTGAAAAGAGAATCAAGGAGAGTATGCAGAAAATTTCTGGCTGCATCAAGTCCGCCGTCTATATATATAGCTGCTACTACTGCTTCGAAGGCTCCGGCTAAGATAGTCTTTTTTTTCCTTCCTCCGCTTTTTTCCTCCCCCTTGCCCAGGAGTATATTTTTATCAAGTTTTATTTTCTTGCTGAAGGAAGAAAGCGAAGATGTTTTTGCTGCAGAGGATTTGAGCTTGGAAAGCTCACCCTCGGATATGTAAGGATACGTGTTACAGAGGAAGTCAGCAATGACGAGGCCAAGAACAGAATCTCCCAAGAATTCTAAAGTTTCATTGTCCGATTCCACAGTTTGTGGATTTTCATAGGCGTAAGAACTGTGGGTCAAGGCCTGGATCAGCAGAGACTTGTCTTTGAAATGATAGCCTAGCTTTTTTTCAAATAGGGGAATATTTATTTTCATGAAGAAACTTATTCTTCCTCCTGGTTCGGCTCCTATCTTTTAAAAATTTTTCGAGGAAGTGAAAGGATAGACGATTTTTCCTCCTACGATAGTCATCGCTGGGATTCCTTTCAATTTCCATCCTTGAAAAGGATTATTCCTGCTTTTTGATTTAAAGGTGCTAACGTCAACAATAAACTCCTTGTTAAGATCCAAGATGGTCAGATCAGCGTCGGCTCCAACGCAAATTTTCCCCTTATTTTCGAGTCCAAGAATAAGGGAGGGAGTGGTGGCTATCATCTTAATGAATCTTTTGAGAGAAATGATATTTTTGTTTACAAGCCTATCCAGAAGGAGAGAAACTGCGGTTTCTAAACCGTTTATGCCAAAGGGAGCTTTATCAAATTCAACATCCTTTTCATCCGGCGTATGAGGAGCATGGTCAGTTGCAAAGACATCCACAATTCCTTCCTTCACTGCTTGAATTAAAGCTTGAACATCTTCTTTGCTTCTAAGGGGAGGATTTACTTTTAGGTTTGTGTTATAACTTTCAAGATAAGAATCGGTCAAAATAAGATGATGGGGAGTTACCTCGGAGGTGACCTTTATCTTTTTTTTCTTTGCATTCCTGATAATGTCTACAGCTCCTTTAGTACTCAAATGCGCAATATGAATATTCGCCTCAGCTTCTTGGGCAAGCATTGTGTCTCGATAAACTATTGTCTCCTCTGAGGAAGCAGGAATGCCTGATAAACCGAAAAGATAAGAATAATACCCCTCGTGCATTACACCTTCGCCGCTTAAGTTTTTATCCTCGCAGTGTTCGATTATTAGAGTGTTTAGAGGTTTTGAATATTCCAGAGCACGGCGCATGATCTGGCTGTTTTCTACAGACTGGCCGTCTTCAGAAAAGGCAACAGCTCCTGCATCCACCAGGTCAGCCATATCTGTTAGCTCTTCGCCTTTTTGCCCCTTGGTTATGGAGGCTATGGGAAAGATATTGACCACAGCCCTTTTCTTTGCCTCGGAGATGATATACTCGGTCAATCCCCGGTTATCATTAACAGGGTCAGTGTTGGGCATGCAGGCGATTGAAGTGAAACCTCCCTTTGCTGCGGCAGCGGCGCCAGTCGCTATTGTTTCTTTATCCTCCTGGCCCGGCTCTCGAAGATGGGCGTGCATGTCGATAAAGCCTGGAGCGACTACCAACCTTGAGGCATCGATGACTTTTGCTCCCTTAGTTGCAATTTTTGCTTTTACATCAACAATTTTACCTTTTTCTATTAAAAGGTCTAACTTGGCGTCTTTTCCCGAAGAGGGATCAATGACTCTTCCGTTCTTAATCAAAAGCTTCACGTTCTTTTCCTCCCAGCAAAAGGTAGAGAACCGCCATCCTTACTGCAATCCCGTTTTCAACCTGCTTAAGTATGACGGATTTAGCCGAATCAGCCATGTCTGCTGAGATTTCGACACCCCTGTTTATGGGACCAGGATGCATAATAATGGCCTTCTTTTTCGCGCGTTGGAACCTTTTTTCAGTCAGACTGTAAAGATTTCTGTATTCTCGAATAGACGGGAAGTAGTTTTTTTGCTGCCTTTCCAGCTGGATTCTGAGCATCATGATCACATCTGCTCCTTCCAGGGCTCTATCGAGGTTAAAGTCTATGTCAACTCCAAAATTCTTGAATTCTAAGGGAAGAAGTGGCGGGGGGCCAACAAGAATAACTCTTGCTCCGAGTTTTCGGAGGAGAAAGATGTTGGATCGTGCGACTCGACTGTGAAGGATATCTCCAACAATTGTAACTTTCAGGTCTTTGAAATTCTTTTTTTCCTGTCTGATCGTGAAGGCATCAAGAAGTGCCTGAGTGGGATGCTCATGTGACCCATCACCAGCGTTTATGATGTGGGACTTACAGAAGGTAGTGGTGAAGTAGGGAACTCCTGAGCAAGAATGTCTGATTACTATGGCATCGGGATTCATGGCTTCGAGGTTTAAGATAGTGTCTTTCAGGCTTTCTCCTTTAACTGAGCTGCTTGCCTGCTGATTAAAATTAACAATATCTGCGCTCAACCTTTTTGCTGCCAGCTCGAAAGAGCTCCGAGTTCGGGTGCTGGGTTCAAAGAAGAGGTTTATTATAGTTTTGCCTCTTAGAGTTGGGACTTTTTTTACCTCTCTGGTTGAAATTTCATAAAAGGATTCTGCTGTATCCAGCACCGTTATTATCTCAGAAGAAGTCAAGGTCTGGATACCCAGAAGATGTTTATGTTTGAAGGCCAATTTCCTTTTCCTATTTCATTCCAGGCGGCTCTGTGATAAGGACCTCATCGATTTTGTCTATCTCTTTTAGCTGGACTTGGACTACCTCTCGTTTTGAGGTCGGAAGAAATTTTCCCACGTAATCTGCTCTTATAGGTAGCTCACGATGGCCGCGGTCGATGAGGACGAGAAGCTGAATTGTCTTGGGCCGCCCCAAGTCGATAAGACTGTCCATGGCTGCACGGATTGTTCTTCCGGTAAACAGAACATCATCCACAAGGAGAACATCTTTCTTAGCTACAGAAAAATTTATTTCTGTCTTTTTGACCATGTGCTGGGCTTCCGATTCTGAGAAATCATCTCGGTAGAGAGTTATGTCCAAAACTCCTACAGGGATATCTCTTTTTTCTAGCTCCTTAATCAATTTTGATATTCTCTTTCCCAGATAGATCCCTCTTGTCCGTATCCCGACGACGACCAAATTCTTCAGGTTGCGGTTGCGTTCAATGATTTCAGTGGTCATTCGTTGGATTGCTCTTTTTATCTTGTGGGAATCCATTATCTTAGCTTTAATTTTTTCTGCCATAAAATGACTCCTGATTTAAGGGGAAGGATTTTTGCTTTTTTGAGAGAAAATTCATTCTATCCCTAAAAAAATGCAATATATTGGGGAAAAAGTCAAGAAAATATGCGCGATCAGCCTTTATTGTAGGGGCTTGATTCATCAAGCCCGCACTTGTTCGTACGGGAATAGGCGGTGTTAGGCCTTTATAACTTGCATAGTTTAGATTCTTGTTTGTATAAGGAAATGCGGGGTCAGACCTTTATATTATTTGTAGGGGTTTGATTTATCTGTAGGGTTTGATTCGTCAAATACTAAGAGAGTAAGAGGATGAATAGTTTACAGAATATAAATTTATGGTCTAGTTCTTTAAGGTGAAATAATCTTTTGCTTTTTCCAGATCCTTTTTTATCTGCTGGGTGAGGTCATCTGGAGTTTTGAACTTCATTTCATCTCTTATTTTTTTTATGAAATTGACTCTTATTTTCTCTCCATAAAGATCCTTGTTCAAGTTTATGATAAAGGATTCGATAATTGTTTCATTTTGGTGGAAGGTAGGACGATTTCCTACGTTGGTTAGAGAGGGAAATGATTTTGAATCTATACAGGCAGTTGAAATGAAAACACCAGGAGGGATGATTTCATTCTCTGTCTCAATGTTTGCAGTCGGGAAGCCAAGGGCTGTCCCTCTGGCTTTGCCCCTGATCACGCTGCCCTCTATTTCATAAAATCTTCCCAGTAAATCATTGGCAATTTCTACCTTTCCCTCTTGGAGAGAGCTTCGGATAAGGCTGCTGCTTACTGCCATCCCGTCCTTGACCACTGAAGGGATTGAATAAACGCAAAAGTTGAATCTTGAGGCGAATTGTCGGAGAAGTGAAACATCCCCTTCACGATTCTTCCCAAAGCGAAAATTTTCTCCGACAATAACTTCCTTTGCTTTGAGGGTATTTACCACAATCTTTTTTATAAAATCCTGACCGGAAAGGCTTGAAAATTTTTCATCAAAAGGCACTACTAGTACAGCCTCGATGCCAAATTTCTCTATCTCTCTCACTCTTTGGTGGAGCGTTTGAATCATTTTTACGATTTTTCCCCCCAGGATTTTTTCTGGATGAGGAGAAAATGTCAGAACAAGGGAGGGGAGAGCATGCTTTTTGGCTTTTTCTTCAAGTAGTTGCAGAATTTTTTGATGGCCCAGGTGAATGCCATCAAAATTTCCTATGGCTAAAATTGAGTCGCCAGGAAAATATTCAAATTTTTCAAAACCTTTAATAACTTCCATGAAATCACAAGTTGATTAAATTTAATTTCTCCATGTAGGCCGTCCTGAGCTGGTGAAGGCAAGCCTCTATGAATTTTTCCTCCTCAGATTTGAGATTTCCTTTTGTCTTGTCTTTCATAAGCCCGAGTAAATCAATCAATCTCTTAGCCAATTCCAGGTTTTTCTCCTCTTTGTTGGTTAACGGATCTTTGGCCAGGCCGAGCTTGATTACAGCCTGAGTGTAAAAGGGAAGAACAAGAGAGCTGAAATCGAGGGGAGGAATGATTGGTTGACTCTCCTCAGGCTTTTTTTTCTTTTTTGTTGGTTTCTTTTTGCTTTTTGTTTTTTCTGGCATTTTTGCCCCCTTCATAAGATAGAATCCCTCCGATGGCAGCGGGATTGAAATTTATTATGGCTTAAAATATTTTTATTAATTGGTATATAATTCTACGATATCCGAAGGAATAATTCAATGGAGAACAGATATGAAAGATACCAAGAATGCAGGAAAAAAATTTGAGAAATTGGTCGAGATCCTTGATGATCTCAGGAGTGAAGAAGGATGCCCCTGGGACAGAGAACAGGATGAAAATTCTATTGCTAATTATTTTTTAGAAGAAGTCTACGAGGCTGTAGATGCAATCAATGCCGGTGATGCCAGGTCATTGGCCGAGGAACTGGGGGATGTTCTGATGGAGGTTGTCTTCTTGGCCCGGATTTTCAAAGAAAAAGAAAAATTTTCAATTTCTGATGTTTTGGAAGGGATCAACCAGAAGATGATTCGTCGACACCCCCATGTGTTTACTCAAAAACGCATCAGGACTTCAGAGAAGGTTATCGATGAGTGGTGTCGACAAAAAAAGGAAGAGAAAGCAAGGCAGTCAATCTTGAATGGAATGGCAAAATGCTCCCCTTCCCTTATGGAAGCATTCCAGATTGGACTTCGTGCTTCTTCTTATGGATTTGATTGGAATCAGCCTTTAGATGCTCTTAAGAAGACAAAGGAAGAGATATCTGAGTTAGAAAAGGCTTATGAGGAGAAAAAAGAGGAAGAGATATTCCATGAAATAGGAGATATTTTATTTTCTATGGCCAATGTCTCCCGTCTTCTCGAGATAAACCCGGAGATTGCTCTTAGACAAGCCAATAAAAAATTTATAAAAAGATTTAAATTCATAGAGAAAAAGTTGGCTGAGGAGAAAAAAGAACTGGGGGAGGTAGGTTTGGAAGAGATGGATAAGATATGGGAAGAATCTAAGAGGAAGGTAAAATAATCCGCGTGTTTCTTTTTTGGGGTTTAACTAATAAATCTTAGCAAATCCTTTTTATTTCCATAAGGTGGGCTTGATAAATCAAGCCCCTACAGAATAATTCCCTACTATTTTGATTCTGATTTTCGCAGGAGCAGGCTTGATTTGATGAATTCATCGATATCGCCATCCAGTACCCTTTCCACATCCCCTATTTCGACATTTGTTCGGAGGTCCTTTATCATACGGTAGGGGTGGAGCACGTAGGACCTAATTTGGTTTCCCCAGGCAATATCTGATTTTGCATCCTCCAATTTTTCTATCTTTTCGAGCTTTGCTTTCTTCTCCAGCTCGTAGAGCCTGGCCCTTAGAACTTTCATCGCACTGGCTTTGTTTTTGTGCTGGGACCTTTCATTCTGACATTGAACGACAATGCCAGTGGGAAGGTGGGTTATTCTTACTGCAGAATCGGTGACATTTACGTGCTGCCCTCCTCGTCCAGAAGAACGAAATGTATCAATCCGCAGATCCTCTGGATCTATTTCAATCTCGATGTCTTCTTCGACCTCAGGATAAATAAAGACAGCAGCAAAGGAGGTGTGTCGTCTTTTGTTGGCATCAAAAGGTGATATTCTAACAAGACGATGGACTCCTGAATCCTGGCTTAAATTTCCGTATGCATAATCTCCCTCTATTCGAACCGTAACACTTTTAAGGCCGGCTTCTTCTCCGGGAAGGGAGTCAATGATTTCGGTTTTGAAGCCTTTTCTCTCGGCGTATCTCAGGTACATCCGTAGAAGCATCTGAGCCCAGTCCTGGGATTCAGTACCTCCTGCTCCAGGATGGATGGTGAGTATGGCGTTTCGAGCATCGTCTTTCTCGAAAAAAAGCATTTGCAGTTCTGCGTCCGCCAGGTCTTTTTCAAAAGAAGCCAAACTTTCCCCAAGCTCTTTGTCTACATTTTCCCCCTCTTCAGACAGCTCCTTCAAAACTTCAAGCTCCTCTTTTTTCCCGCAGAGTCTGGAGAAAAGCTTGGATTCTCTTTCTAATCTTTTTTTGTTTTGCTGGAGGGATTGTAGTTTTTTCTTGTCTTTCCAGGTAGAAGAGACGGCGAGTTCTTTGTTTATGGCCTCGATCTCGGCCTTTTTTTGGCTGAGGTCAAAGAAAACCTCTTAGCTCTTCAAATTTAGAAAAGTATTCTTTGATCTTCGCCAGGAGTTCAGACTGGCTTTTTTTTGAGACGGGGCCTTTTTCTTTCATTTATCTTTACCAAAGCCAGAATAAGGAATATCACCGCTAAAGTCAAGCTTGCTCTGGGGAGAACGTCACCGAATTTTGTATAAAAGGTGAGTTTTTGAGAGGGAGTGATGTTTCCAGTGAGATATGTCTGAGTCATCAGTTCAGACTTGGATACAATGCGGCCAAAGGGATCGATGATCCCGCTTATGCCGGTTGTGGCTGCTCGAAGAAGATATCGCCTGTTTTCCACGGCCCTTAAAACAGCTATCGAGAAATGCTGGTAAGGAGCTGCACTTTTTTCGTACCAGCCATCATTGGTAATAGTGACCAGGAAGCTTGCACCTTTTTTCACAAATTTCCTCACAAGATCAGGAAAGATGATTTCATAGCATATAGGGGAGCCAAATTTTTTATTCTCGAATTGATGCAAAGAGTATTGAGTTCCAGGAGAGATATCTCCGATGGCAGCAGTCATTTTTTCGAGAAAGAAAAAGATCTTTTTGTAAGGTGTATATTCCCCGAACGGAACGAGATGCATTTTATAATAAAGACTCATGGAGAGATCCGGACTGAGGCATATGGCTGTGTTGTAGTACTGGATATTTCCACGGGTGCCAGCTTTTTCAATTGTACCGAGGAGAAGAGTGCTTCTTGTTCCTTGAACAAATTGATAGAGTTTTCCTTTAAATGCTAGCTGAATATCTTCGGAACAGCTAAAACAGATAGGAACAGAGAATTCAGGCCAGACAATGAGGCGAGATCCCTTCTCATATGCCTGGCGACTCAGTTCAAGGTGTTGGTTAAAATAATTCCAAATCTCTCGGGTGGACTCACTCTGCCAGTATAAATCAGAGGAGACATTTCCCTGGATGACAGCAGCAGTGAACGACTTTTCTGTTCCAGGGCTCTTTTTCATGCTTATAAAGCCGCCCAAATGGATTAGCAGCACTAAAGTCAAGCCTATGAAAAAGGGAGCTTTTTCTCTGTATTTCATAGAGTAGAGAAACAAGCTCTGGAAGAGAACCAGCACAAAAGAAAGCCCATAAACTCCGGTAATAGAAGCAAGCTGGATAAAGTAGAGGTTTAAATACTGGCTTGAACCGAGCAACCCCCAGGGAAAGCCTGTTAAGAAATAAGCGAGGATGTATTCAAAAGAAATCCAGAGAAAAGGTGTGAGGAGAAAAGCTAATTTTGGAAATGACTGATAGATTTTTATCCAAATGAGACAGAAAAAAGCCCAGAAAAGTGCCATAACCAGAACAAGGATGATATAGATTAAGAGGCTAACTACCATGGGCAGACCGCCATAATGAGCTGGGACAAATGGAATCCAATAGATCAGGATGGCATAGTATGAAAATCCCGCCGCAAGTCCCAGAAGGAAAGACTGCTTGGGAGTTTTTTTTGAGATGATATATAGTAGAGGAATGAGGGAAATCCAACCCAGAAAAATAAGATAAATCTTAGGGAATGAAAGAGCGGTCAGGCCTCCGCTGGCCACAGCTAGGAGAATATACTTTGCTTTAATTTTCAAGATATGGACACCTGCAGGACTTTTTTTTATTTTCCTGGCTTTTGATGGAAGAAGAGAAAAATGGATTCTCGAAATTTAGCTTCGAATTATGAAGTAATCGGTCGCTCTGCTTGTCTCAGATTGCAGCTTATCTCTGACTTCTACGGCTTCTTCTCTGGTTGCGTATCCACCGATTCTCACGCGAAATATCTCTCTTCTATCTGTTGGAAAAGGATCAAGGACAAAAGCTGGATAGCCTCTCTGATTGAATGTTTCGGCAAAGGTGACAGCCATATCTCTTCTGTTAAAAGCACCGACCTGGACATAGAATAACGTCCTATCATCGCTTGCCGCAGGCTGTTCTTGAGTTTCTTCTGTTGGTTTTTGAAGAGAGGCTGATTCTTTGCTTATGGACTCTTTTGACTCTTCGGCTGGCGGCGAAGTTTGATCTTCAGCCGGTCCAGCTTTTTCTTTCGCAGTTATCTGTGTACCTCTCATGATTTGAGCCTGCTTTTTACCGACTGAGACTCCTAAGAGGAAAATGACTACGCCCAGGATCAGAATTGCTAAGAAAATAAAGAAAAGTTGCGAACTCGAAAGTTGAAGTTCTCTATAATCTTTATTTTTCATCGGTTTCTTGTTTTGGCTTTGACTTTGCATACTGGAAAGCCTTCATCATTTCAATCGGCAGGGGGAATATAATGGTTGAATTCTTTTCTGTTGCAATCTCTGTCAGAGTGCCCAGGAACCGGAGCTGGAGAGCTTGAGGATTAGTGGAGATGATATCTGCAGCTTTAGTCAGTTTATCTGCCGCGTTGAACTCCCCTTCTGCATGAATAATTTTAGCTCTTTTTTCTCTTTCTGCTTCAGCTTGCTTGGCGATGGCTCTGACCATATTGTCTGGAAGATCAACATGTTTCATTTCTACGAGTTGAACTTTGATCCCCCATGGATCTGTGTGCTTGTCTATGATTTCTTGAAGTTGGGCGTTGAGTTTTTCCCTTTCTGAGAGAAGGTCATCCAGTTCGACTTCGCCTAATACGCTGCGGAGTGTTGTTTGAGCAAGTTGAGAAGTGGCGAAAAGGTAATCTTGGACTTCGATAACAGCTTTTTGGGGCTCCATAACACGGAAGTAGACAACAGCGTTTACTTTTACCGACACGTTGTCCTTGGTGATAACATCTTGAGGGGGGATATCCATGACGACTATTCGAAGACTTACCCTGACAATGCGGTCGATTGGAGGAAAGACGAAGATAAGTCCTGGTCCTTTAGGTCTTTTGAGTACACGGCCAAGTCGAAATATAACTCCTCTTTCGTATTCCCTCAAAACTTTAATTGCGTTCAATAAGTAAAGAACAAAGAAACCAATTACGATAATCGGCCAAGTTAACATTTCATACCTCCTAGTTTAAGCGTTGGCTTCGATTGCCTGCTAAATTCTAACAAAAGTGAGGCTAATTTTCCTCAATTAATTTTTTTGTATTTTCCCTCTTTAAAAGTTTTTGACTCTGATTTATCTGAATGATTTAAATCTTTTCCTCACAGCTGAATAAAATTCCAAGGCTATCCCTGTCCTTTTTAGGATTTAGTAACTTTTAACACTAAGTTATTCATTACTTCAAGGACTTTGACCTTAGTGCCCTTGGGAATTTCCTCAGTAGCCTCTGCTTTCCATAATTCACCGTGGACAAAAATCCTGCCTTCTGGCTTGAGGTCAGTCTGAGCTTCTCCGATTTCTCCTATAAGACCTTCTCTACCTGTACGAACTCTTCTCATATGAGCTCGAACCGCGATAACGATCAGGAAGATGAAAATTGAAGAAAGGCCTATAGCCACAGGAATGATGAACTTCAGACTCGGTCGTAACTCTGGAATAGGAGCGTCTATGAGCATAATCGAGCCGATAATCATAGCTATTACCCCTCCTATAGACAAAATTCCATAACTCTGGACCTTAATCTCAAGGATGAATAATCCGATCGCTAATAAAATCAATATCAGGCCAACATAATTAATCGGTAAAATCTGGAAAGAAAAAATGGCTAAAAGGAGGAAGATCCCGCCCAATACGCCTGGCAAGATAGAACCTGGATTCGAGAATTCAAAATAGAGGCCGAGCAAGCCTAACATCAGGAGAATATAAGCTAGATTAGGATTGGAAATTGTAAGGAGGAATTTCTGCCTGGCCGACATAGGGATATCAATTATTTCTTCACCTTTAAGCTCAAGTAATAATTCTTCTCCGTCGAATCTCTTGATCCGTTTCCCATCAAAATGTTCGATTATTTCCTGTTCACTTGCAGCTATTAGATCGATTAGTTTCCCCTCAAAAGATTCTTTCTCGGTGTAAGATAAACTTTTCCTGACAGCATCCTCAGCTAGCATAATGTTTCTTCCTCGTTTTTCCGCAAGTGTCTTTATATAAGAGGCGGCGTCATGGGTAACCTTTTCTTCCATGGTCTTATCCATGGATTGCCCGGTTATGGATACACCGACTGGATGAGCCGCGCCGGTGCTTGTTCCAGGAGCCATGACGAACATGTCGCAGGCAATGCCGATAAAAAATCCGGCTGAGGCTGCTCGGGCTCCGCTGGGACTGACATAAGCCAGGACAGGTGTTCTCGAGCTTAGGATTCTCTCGATTATCTCCCTCATCGAGGAATCCAAACCGCCAGGCGTATTTAAAGCCATTATGATCAGGCTGGCATTTTCTTTTTCTGCTCTTTCTATAGTATTTCTGATATATTCTGAAGTGATAGGATGAATAGGGGCATCAAAAGTGATTTTTAGGATGGAAGCAGAACTCATTATGGGGAGGATAAGGATGACGGCAAAAATGAGGATTCTCTTTTTCATTCTGATTTCATTATATGAATGAGCCAAAAACAAGTCAATAGGAATCAGCTGAAAAAAGGGGACAGGCTACTTTTTTGGATAAAAGATAACGGTTTCTGCTCATGGATAGTTCATATAGAAAAAGTAGCCTGCCTTCTTATTCGGTTTTTCGTGGCGTGATCAACGATTTTAGCTTCTATCATGGAAAAGAAACGCTTACAAATCAATAATTTATCTTGACTTTTTATACCCAATAACTTATTTATATTTAGTATATTAGATAAAAGGAGTTTCAAATGATTAAGAATGATATTGCCCTTAAAATCGAAAAGAAATCCGAATTCACAAGGGCAAAGTCATTATTAATCGTAGAAGCTATTCTCGATTCTCTAAAGGATGCTCTTGCCAGAAACGAAAAGATCGAAATTAGAGGATTTTCCAGTTTTAAGGTTGTTCAGAAGAAAACAGGCTTTGGCAGGGATATCCGGAGAAATAAACAGATCAAGATCACTAAAGGAAAAAGAATAAAATTCAGACCTGGTCAGGATTTGAAGAATATAAAATAGAAAAAAGTTGAGCCAGGAGCCAAAGAGATTACTTCCTCAGAACAGAAGAAACTGCCGAGAATCCTCCCTTTGATTCCTTATTATCTTTTCAAATCTGGATATATTTTTAACACTCTCTTCTTTTAAGTTGCGAAAGAGTTATGAGCAAATACAAAGTCAAGCCTCTATATCCAGGGGATCTGAAAACTTATTCTCTTCAATCAAGAAAAGATAAGGTGAATATCAAAAGTTTTGCTCAAGTCCTGAGCGCAGAGAAATGCTTTGCTCGCTTCGTCCGAAGCCTGCCTGATATCTTAGCTGGAAGCGACTTTAAAGAATTCATTTCTCTGATGGGAAAGGCAAAAAAGAAGAATAGAGCTATTATTTTTGGCTTGGGCGCTCACGTGATTAAAGTAGGATTGGCTCCGATTATTATAGATTTGATGAAGGAGGGATGGATCACAGCCTTAGCTCTTAACGGGGCTGGAATCATCCATGATTTTGAGGTTGCCTTAACTGGCCAGACTTCAGAAGATGTGGAGGATCAAATTAAAAATGGTCATTTTGGAATGGCCCAAGAAACAGGCCAAATGTTGAACGACGCCATAAATTCAGGAGAAGAAAAAGGCCTTGGTTTGGGCGAGGCTGTTGGACAGATGATAGCAGCCTCTGATTTCCCTCATAAAGACATGAGCATTTTATCATCTGCATATAGCCTCAACCTCCCGGTAACAGTCCATGTAGCGATAGGCACGGATATAATTCATTTTCACCCAGAGGCAAAAGGGGAAGCCATAGGAAACGCCTCTTTAAAAGACTTTTTCCTTTTTTGCTCATTATTGGAAAAGCTTGAAGATGGAGGAGTTTTTGTCAATGTAGGTTCAGCAGTTATTTTGCCCGAGGTTTTTCTCAAGGCCTTATCTTTTGTCAGAAACAGGGGGCAGTCACTTGAAAGCTTTTCTACTGCTGTTTTTGATTTTATCCACCATTACCGGCCTTACGAAAATGTGGTTAAGAGGCCACATGGAAAGAAGGGGAGAGGATTTTATTTTATCGGCCATCATGAGATCATGATCCCCCTTCTGGCCGTCTCACTTAAAGCATCAAATCCTAAAGCGTAAGGCTCAGGCTATATGGTTCTAAAACACGTTGCTCTTGCCCCAGCGAGGCAAAAGCAACTCGGATCAAGGCTTCACTCTCCTCTCCTTAGGAGAGGAACCATGCCCGCTCAGCCTTTCTCACGGTTTTTTAACCATATAGCCTTCGCCTAGCAAAGGAAAAGAAAGATTTTAGGTTTATACTTGGCGACTGTATCCTTCATTTCATGGTCAATCATCAAATTCCTGTAGACTCGCTCTGTTTGTTCGACCGAACTCTGGAGCGAGCCGGAAGTATCAACGATGTAGTCTGCGTACTTCAATTTTTCTTGGGGCTGCATTTGGCTTTTCATTATCTTCATGGCTTGCTTCCGGCTGATCCCGTCCCTTTCCATTAATCTTTCTATTTGGACTTCTTTCTTACAATAAGTCATGATAATCTTATCGAAGAAATCGGCAAAACCAGCTTCAATTGTTAAAGCAGCCTCGGAAATAAAGATATTGTAATGTCCCTCTTTTTCGAGGCGGTTGATAACTTCTTTCTTCTTTTTTAAGACAAGAGGATGTATGAGTTCATTGAGGAAGCGTCGTTCTTTCTCATCGGAGAAAACGGTTTTTCCCAAAAGGGATCGATTAATTGTTTTATCTTCATTCAGGATTTTTACACCAAAGTGAGCGACAATCTTTTTCCATGCAGGTTTTTCAGGTTCCATGAGATCGTGAGCGATTTTATCTGCATTATGGATAAAACAGCCCAGCTCTTCCAGGATTTTTGCAACTACAGATTTTCCAGAAGCGATTCCTCCTGTTAAGGCCACAATCAACATGGTGAAGACTCCACGTCTATTTTATAGAAAAACAATTTTGGAATCAAAACAAGAAAAGGTTTAGGGAAATAGCTTTGCTCCCATCGGGGTCAGACTTTATCGACAAATGATGTCTACATGACAAAATGTAGCCCAATCCTCAAAATGATGACAAAGTCTGACCCCAATGCCATTCTCTAGTCGCTATTCTCGGTGGCTGCGTAACTCGCGTTGCTCCCAGTCATTTATCAAGGATTCGAAGATAGTTCCATGGGAAAGAGGAAAGAAGAATGCAAGAGAGAGTGAGTATCATTGCTTGGTTGAGGGGGTTGTGTTGAAGGCTTTGTGTTTTATCTTATGTTTTTATTTTTTTTCTACGTCTTTGGGAATGATTTTATATTTTTTGTGAAAGCGGAGTGCTACACCCTGTTTTTTTGTTTTTTCATTGAGCTCTTCAAGGCGAACGGTAAGACCTCCAAGACAAAGTTTTAATTTTCTATCGCCGCCTAGCTCCTTGGGCATGTCTATTACCAGGTTGAGTTTTGAACCGATAATCACGCCAGATTCTAGACTGAAGTAGACTCCCTTGGAGCTTATATTTTCAATTTTTGTGATTTCCTTGAACTTTTTTCCCTGAGGAAGCTTCCCCTCAATGATTACTGGAAGCGGGAGATCAAAGCGCCATTCACGGCGGCGGTTGATTTCAATATTTGCAGTGTCTTTATCTTTTATTAAGGTTTTTTCAGGAGCTGCTTTTTTAGGTGCCGTTTTTTTAGGTGCCGTTTTTTTTGATGTTGATTTTTTTGTCATGTTTACCTCTTAATTATCTTCAATAGGTTAAAAAAGCGCAGAATTAATAGCGTACAATGCAAGTTGAAGTCTGCTATGAGTGTTAAGCTTGGCGTATATGCTTTTGATATGTGATCGGACTGTATTCTTGCTTATAAATAGAGCTTCAGCAATCTCATCATTGCTTTTTCCTTTCCCTATGAGTCTTAGAACTTGGAATTCAGTAGGGGTGAGTTGGTCAAGCGTCTTTTCTTTAAGGTCTCTTCCAACCACAGAAATAATCCTGTCCATTATGCTGCTCATCTTATCCCGAGGAAGCCAGATTTCTCCTTTATTAATTATTCTAATGGCATTTTCTAGTTGGTCTGAAGGATCATTCAAGTCAAAATACCCTCTCACTCCTGCATTCATGAGCCCCACTACTTCTTCATGGGAGGGGATGTTTCCTAAAAGTAGCAACTTGGATTTGGGTTTGGCGTCTGAGATTTCTATGATGGCTTTGCAGATTTCGCGAATATTAGGCAAAGGCTCAGAATTAGCAAAAAGGATAACATGAGGTCTGAGATCTTTTATAGATTCTATAAAAGATTCAATTGTGCTTTTCTCTATATTGATAATTTCCATGTCGGGGGCGACATCTATAGCTTTTAAAATCCCTGAGAGGATCAAATCCGACGTACAATAGAGAAGAATATTGATTTTTTTCTCTTCTTCAATTTGAGGTGTTTTTATCTCCTCAGGAGCGGGGGCAGCCTTTTTGATTGGTTGGGTGGCTTTTTTTGCTGGTTTCGTTGCTTTTTTTGCAGGCTTCTTTGTAGATTTAGGATTTTTCATTATTTTCTCGTTTTTTTAAGATATGTTATAAAAACAATAATCTATTGTCAAGAATTGATTAGGCTCCTATAACAAAAAGAAAAATTGAGCAAAGCGACAGGATTAGACGGGATTAGACTTTTATAACTTTTATTATTTGAATGTTTAAAGTAAATTAGATGGAAAATCGAGTCATTCAAAAATAAGAAAATAAAAATCTAAGTTATGAAAGTTATGAAAGTCTGACACCATTAGATCTTTTTTGAATGAAGAGGATTTATTTTATACTTTTTTTCTAAACGCAGAGATATGAGCTGCTTTTTTTCGCTGCTCTGGTCGGCTTTGACGAACGTCACCCTTCCAGTGATTTCAAGTTTTAGATCGCTTTCCAGAAGAACGGTTTTGGGGACATCCAAAGATAGCTTTAACTTGGAGCCGATTGTTACCCCAGAATCAAGCCAAAATACAGCTTCCTGAGCGCTTATGGAAGCGAGCTCTGTGTATTCTTTAAATTCATTTCCTGTGGCATCGATTCCAGAGACCAAGGTTGGAAGAGAGAGCTCGAAACTTCGTTCTGTTTTGGCAAGCCTGGTCGCGCCTTGGATGGAAGACTTGTCGAATAGCATTGATGTACTCATTGTGGATTATATTTATGCCACAGGGCTGAGAATGTATCAATCGCTTTTAAAGATGATTTGTCGGGTGATTTTTTCATATTTTTTCTCATCGGGAAAGGTTAGACCTGCGACTAAACAAGCTTAATCCTCGCTTTTCTGCTCTCTTTCCAAACAGAGTTAAGGAGCTTAAAAGATTACTCCTTACCTCTGTTCTAAAGACACTACAGAAAGAGCATTTACTTGACATGGTCGCTTCCTTTTCTTGCGAAGTTAAAATCACATCTTTTTGTACAGAAGTCAATCACCTCTTTGGATGAAATAAAGGGTGAAATTTATTTTCTGCTTTCTAAACGGCCTTTTTTCGCCTTTCTTGACAAGAAAAATAGCTGTATAATAGAATGACCTAGAATTGAAACAGTAGAGAAAAAAATGAACAAAAACGAGCGATTTGTAAAGAAAATAACTCCTAAAAGTGTTGATTTTTCAAGATGGTACGTTGAGATGATTCAAAAAGCAGAGCTGGCCGATTATGTTCCGATTAAAGGGATGATGGTCATCAGGCCCTATGGCTATGCTGTTTGGGAAAGTATACAAAGCCTGCTCGATGATAGAATAAAAAAAACAGGCCACTCGAATGCTTATTTTCCTCTTTTCATCCCCGAAAGTTTTCTTCAGAAAGAGACCGAACATTTAGAGGGATTTGCACCAGAAGTTGCCTGGGTTACACATGGGGGACAAGAAGAATTAGAGGAGAGACTGGCTGTGCGTCCCACTTCAGAAGCCATAATCGGCAACATGTACGCAAAATGGATCAAGTCGTGGAGAGATTTACCGGTGCTGATCAACCAGTGGGCCAATATAGTCCGCTGGGAAAAGGTCACCAGGCCTTTTTTAAGGACTACGGAGTTCTTGTGGCAAGAGGGGCATACAGCCCATGAAAGTTTTGAGGAAGCTCAGGAAGAAACACTGATGATACTTTCTCTTTATAAAGAGTTTGCGGAGAATGAGCTAGCCATTCCGGTGATTTCAGGGAAAAAATCAGAAAGGGAAAAGTTTGCCGGAGCCTTAGAAACTTATGCTATTGAAGCAATGATGTCAGATGGAAAAGCGCTCCAGATGGGAACATCTCACAACCTGGGTCAACAGTTTTCCAAAGTTTTTAACATCAGGTTTGAGGATCGCGATCAGAAGCTTCAGTATGTCTGGCAGACTTCCTGGGGTGTTTCTACTCGCCTAATAGGAGCTTTAGTTATGGCCCATGGAGATGATTCTGGACTCAAATTTCCGCCCAGCATTGCTCCTGTTCAAGTGATTATTGTTCCTATTTCTGCGGATAACTGGAAAGAAAATGTTCTTCCTCTGGCTCGAGATATTGAGAAAAAATTAAAAAAGGAAGGATTAAGAGTAAAGCTGGATGAGAGAGAAGAATTCACTCCGGGTTGGAAATTCTCTGAGTGGGAGATGAGAGGAGTTCCTCTGAGGGTTGAGATTGGTCCTAAAGATATAGAGAAGAAACAGGTTGTTGTCGTTAGGCGAGATACGGGGCAAAAAGAAAACGTGGCTCAGGCCTCTGTGAATAACAAGCTGCCGGAAATGCTGAAAGAGATCCAGAAGAATATGTTCGAGATGGCTTTACAGTTTCGGCAAGAGAACACGCGTGAAGTGAGGGACTATAAAGAATTTAAAGCCATAATGGAATCTAAAAAGGGATTTATAAAGGCTTTTTGGTGTGAGGGCCGAGATTGTGAAGAAAAGATTAAAGAGGAGACTATGGCTACTATCCGGGTCATTCTTATGGATAAAGATAAGAAGGCAGCCCGAGGAAAGTGTGTTTTCTGTGAGAAATCGACTGAGACCGTAGTCTATTTCGGCAAAGCATATTAATTTAATAGCGTTGAGAGGGATTTAAAAAAGAAGGGAAAAGTAAGAGTCTTTTCTTTTTTCATTTTTGTAAATTGAAGAGGCTTAGTTCATAGTGCCTACAGTTTTGATTAATTTTTGCGGTTTGACTCATCAGGCCCGCACTTTTGATGAATTGCAGGGGCTTGATTTATCAAGCCCCCACGTTTGATATATTGTAGGGGCTTGATTCATCAAGCCCACAGTTTTTTAGAAAAAAATGAAAAAAGACTACCAGAAAAAAAGAGAAAAAATGGTGAAAGACCAGATAGAAGCCAGGGGAGTTAAGGATATTAAAGTTCTAGAAGCAATGAGAAAGGTCCCCCGCCACCTGTTTGTTCCTTGGAATATGAGATCATACGCCTATCATGACGAACCTCTTCCGATTGGAGAAGGGCAGACCATATCTCAACCTTATATTGTGGCTTATATGTCTGAAGTCCTTCGCTTGAAAGGGAGTGAGAAGATTTTGGAAGTAGGAACAGGTTCAGGCTATCAAGCAGCTATCCTGGCTGAGGTAGGTAAAGAGGTTTACACTTTGGAGATAGTCAAGAGTCTTTCTTTGAGAGCCGAGAAAGTTTTGAAAAAAATGGAATACGAAAATATATATTTTAAAGTCGGGGATGGTACTTACGGCTGGAAAGAGCACGCTCCTTATGATGCTATTATGGTTACAGCGGCTCCGGCTGTAGTACCGGAGGCTTTGCGAGAACAAATGAAAGTATCAGGGAGGATGATTGTTCCAGTAGGCTCTGCGCTTCAAGAGTTGGTGCTTGTTATAAGAGAAAAGAAAAAATTCAAGGAAAAGAAGCTCCTTCCTGTCCGTTTTGTCCCATTGATTTCGACACACTAAATATGTGAGAAAAGAGAAATGAAACAAAATTTAAACTTGAAGTTAAGAAATTCAAAAAAAATAAGGAACATACTTTTTTCTTGTTTAGCATTCTGTCTTGTTCTGTCTTCGCTAGAATGCGGAAAGAAAAAATTTGTCAAAATATTTCTCCCTGATAGTTTTTCTATTACAGCCGAGCTAGCTATTTCGGCTGAAGAAAAACAACTAGGGCTGATGTTTCGGGAAAAACTGAACCTTGACCAGGGAATGCTCTTAGTTTTTAAAGATGAAGATTTTCATTTTATCTGGATGAAAAACATGAAAATATCTCTAGATATTCTCTGGCTGGATAAAGAGAAAAGGATTGTCCATATCGAACGCAATGTCCCCCCTTGCAAAAAGCCACCCTGTGCTTCCTATTCTTCCAAGATTCCTGCAATGTATGTCTTGGAAATCCAAGCTGGCATGGTTGATAAGAAGAAGCTGAAACTCTATGACAGACTTGAATTTATTATTAATTAAATTAATGGGGGGCAGATCATGTGCGGGGAATTGTTTGTCTTCCGCAGGGGCTTGATTCATCAAAACTAAATTTTTATTTATATATCGGAGGAATTTGGTTCGTCTTATGGAGGAGCTTGATTTATCTTGTGTAGGGATTTGATTCATCAAATCCACCTTTTATTTTCATCTTTGGATGGCTCTGATTAACCAAAAAAAAGGCCGAAGACCTCATGGTCTTCGGCCTTCTGGTTTCGTGTCTTTTAAACTCTGGCCTCAGATCTTGACGCCAAGGCTGACGCCGATGTTGAGGTCAGGCCCTGAACTGTTTCCAGTAAGGAACCATGGCCCCTCGAGAAAGATGGTATCGTACATATAAGCTTCGATGAAAAATCCCTTCTTCATGTTAACGGTAAATCCGAATGCAGGAGTTAAGGAAGATGTAGCCTGAGCACTAATTCTCTTCCAATCTTCGCTTGCAGGATCAGTGTCAGGATTTGTCAGCGTCTTTTCCTTGGATGTCTCGTAGGTGATCGAAGCGCGCATCGTGAACCAGTTGAAAAGCCGTTTCTCGGCCAGGATTCTAAGGACGGGGAAATAGGATAAGCTTGGATTATTCTTTATGGAATCTGTATCAGCTGTCTCCACGCTTATTTCTTCCTGTGACTTATCGGTCATAAAACCCACCTGGAAACCAACATTATAGCCTTCTCCATGGAATAGAGGGCCGGCTAAAAAAGCTAAGCTCTTCTGAGCTCTTTTATAGGTTGTTGCATCATCATCTGTATCGGTGTCGGGATCGACCTTCAGGGAACCTCCATAGGACAAATAGGAAAGGTTGGCGATTATGCTGGTGGTTTTGTTTAACGAGTAACCGACCCTTATGTTGGTATCCATATCTGAGCCTGATAATGAGGCTTTTTCATTGTCCGCGTTTGAGCCTTCAGCAATCGTATATTGATAGAGATATTTGGGCTTGCCCAGACCGATATCGATGGATAGATTTAGTTTGTCATTTAGCGGGTATCCCAAACCTGCTCTGAACATCATTGTTGAGATTTTCTTTTTAAAGATATCTTCTCTTACTGCGGAAACTGACTGAGGGTTACTAATGCGTTGGCCAGAGACTCCCCGTCCAACATAGTTGATGCCAAAACCTGCCTTTAGCTTATCACCCAGGGGCAGGGCATAATAGAGGCCAAAGGACCTTACGCCATTTATATTAGTCACATTTACGCCATCGACTCCTACGTTGGTTTGACCACAAATTGGTGCGACTAAGCCGTTTAGATCGTTTATGTCTTCGCCTGGACCAGACCAGATGTTGTTCCTGTAGCTGCCGTAGCGTTTCCCGACCTGAAGACCGAGAATTCCGGGCAGTCCTAAAGACTCCATCTTAACAAAGCCGAAACCGCTATAAATTGCTCCATCATAATCAATGTTTACATAATTATCATTGTCCAGCATATAGATAGGATTGAGCAGAGAATCAACCGAGGTAATCACCATCCCTGGGGGTGTTAGCTCATGATAAATCGCCCCTGTAAGGACTATCTTTCGTGAATCAGTAGCCTGCACATTAGCAGCCAAGCTCAGGAAAATAGTCCCAACCAAAACAAATTGTCCGATTCTTCTCATCATAAATACCTCCGTTTGCATATAGGTCTTGGAAGCCCTCGCTTCCTTTATCAAGCAACCTTCTTTTTAAGAAGGATTAATTTTTGCTGCTCAAAAACTATTCAACCGTTTCTAATTGTCACGAATACTTCTTATTTCATATTCCCTTTATGTGGTCAATAACCCTTAAGGGTGATTCTTGCGGTGATTTTTATTCCTCAATATTCTTAGAAAATGATTTTAGTGCAATTTTAGCTGGCTTGAAGCGACTAAATTTACGCATCAAAGGAAAACCGGGACTCCTTGATTCTTATGATTAAAGGGAAGGATGGAAGAAAAGAAATTTTTTATTAGGGGATACAGGAAAAAAGTCGATTTTGCGACTTTTTATGATCCTGAGCCTTATTCTTTAAAAGAAGCAATAGATAAGGCGGACGAATATTTTAAGAAGATAAGGCGCCTGGGGAAGATAATGCTCTTTGAGCGAGAGGAAGAGGGTGAAAATAAAGCAGTTATCTCGATGAAAAAGTGGAGTGGCTTTTTGGAATTGGGGATTGACGGGGAAATAATTATAACAAAAAATTACGCAAAATATTATTTTAACCGCGGCAAAGGCCGCAACGGTTGATGTCTAGGCCTCAACTGAGGCGATTTTCACCCTCTTCTAAGAAGAGCTAACTGAACTTGTCTCTATTTTAGCTTTTTAGTCTTTTATTCTTTCAGCTTTTTTTTCACCAGATACGTTGTGAACGATTTCCCGTCGATTTTTGTGTATTTAAAGTTCACATCATCGTCGAAAACTACGCCATCAAAATTTACGGGCTCTGAGAACTTAGTATACTTAAAGTCGGCGTCTCCGATAAATTGAGCATCCTTAAAGCTCACTCCTTCAGGGAATTTTGTGTATTTGAAATTCGCGAGCCGCTTGAAAGTCGCTTTATCAAAATTCACGGCGCTAGGGAATTTTGTGTACTTGAAATTGGCTTCTCTGCTGAAGTGGGAGTTTGAGAAGCTCACATCGGCAGAGAACTTTGTGTACTTGAAATTAGCTGCATCATTGAAACGGGAGTTTGAGAAGCTGGTATCGGTCGAAAATTTTGTGTACTTGAAAAGTGCTTCATCACTATACTGCGTGTTCATGAAGTTAGCCTTAGTTTTGAATTCTACGTACTTGAAAGCTGATTTGCCCTGGAAATTGCAGCCCTGAAAATCGACATCCTTATAAAAAATGGCGTTGTGCGTTTCATTCTTATCTTCATCATGAACATAGGCGAGCACGTTTCCTGTGAAAACACAGTTGGTAAAAGATACGGAAGATCTAACATGATACCAGTAGACAAGAGTTGAGCCTTTACTGAAGACTCTGCCTGTCTTGGATTTTTCGTCAACGGTCACATCTTTTATAGAGGTGAAGTCCAGGTTGCCGACTATTTCAGCATTTTTGTACTGGACAGCCTTTCCTGCATTGATTTGATCGATGATCGTGCTGGCCTTAATCCGGGATTTGGCAAAAGACAACGTCGGCAGCAACAGGAGAGTAGCGATGAATAGGGCTTTAATGGTTTTGACGGTTTTCATATGTACCTCCTTGTTTTTTTGATTCCTCCCTTTTTTCTAGAGCAATAAATATGCAATTTAAGTAAGGAGGAATCCTCAATGTTATATACGAACTATATAGTGAAAAAGTTTACAAAGGGACTATCAGTTTTTCCAGTTCTATTGCGGCGTTTTGAGGAGCGTTTTTCTCCCCAAGGATTTTTTTTATTCTTCTGAATTGGGCTAACATTTCTGACCTTTGTTCTTCAGAGTTAAGGATCTTTTTTGTTTCTTCGAAAATGTTCTGAGGAGTAAAGTCTCGCTGTATTAGCTCAGGGATGATTCTCTCTCTGGCAAGGATGTTGACGATGCTGAAATTCTTGATGGCAGCCAGCCTGTGCAAAAATAAATAGGTAAGGGGCGAGATGCGATAAAATGAAACGAGCGGAGTCTCAAGGAGTGCTGTCTCTAGATTGGCTGTTCCACAGGCAGAAAGGACGAGGTCGCTCGAGGCTATCGCTTCATAATGATCTTCGCCCAGAATTTTAAGGCCCTTAAGCCAAGAAGGAATAAGGTTTAAGAGGAAATTTTTCTCAAGATTTTCAGCCTGAAGAAGCACAAATTGCATGTCCCATTCACTTTTTATTCTCTCCAGAGCCTTAGCGAGGATAGGCATGTGATACTTTAACTCGCTTCGCCTGCTCCCGGGGAGGAGAGAAATAAGCTTTTTTTGGGGATCCAACCCGTAATTCTCCAAGAATTCATTTTTGGTGAGAGAGGCTTTTATTCTATCTTTGAGGGGATGTCCGACATAGACAGCCGGAATCCCGTAATCTTCGTATATCTTCTCTTCGAAAGGGAAAATCAGCATCATTTTATCCACTGTTTTTTTTATAGTTCGGAGCCTCCCTTTTCTCCAAGCCCATACTGTAGGGCTTATGTAGTAGAGGACGGGAATCGATTGTCTCTTGAGTTTCTTAGCCAGACGAAGGTTGAAATCTGGCGAATCGATAAGAACCGCTGCTGAAGGTTTTCGGTGTTTTATTTCTCTTTTGATTTTGTTGAATATTTTTTTTATTCGGAGAAGATGCGAGATGATTTCGAATACTCCAACAACAGCCAACTCTTCTACCGGGAAAAGAAGACGGACTCCTTCTCTCTCCATGTGCGTTCCACCGATGCCAAAAAAAGAAAGAGAAGGATGGAGTTTTTTAAACTGACGGACGAGGTCAGCGCCGTATTTTTCTCCTGAATTTTCTCCGGCTATGATGAGGATGGAAGCCATCAGCGCTTTTCTGTTTCCCCATAATAGATAATCTCTGGCATTTTTTCAGGATCGAAGCCGTAGTAGAAAAGCCATTTATCGTAGGTTTCTTGGTCAAAGTAGATTCTTATAGATTTATCTGGTGATGAGCTTACAACTCCGATAATCCTTGGATTGTCAATGGAAGAGAGAACACTTTGAGGCGCCACCAGAATTTTTTGAGCAGCACCTTCTCGTCGTCCTGAGGCTCCTCCATAAGGAAGGATAACATCCCATTCTCCGTTTTCGGTCATAGGATCCTTATACATTTTGCGGAGGCATTTCTCTTCCAACAATTCGTCAAAGGATTTGGGAAAACTGCCGGGGAATTTTATCTGGAATAGTCGAACTGCTTCTACGTACTGTTTTCCCCTGAAAATCAATTCCTCCTCTTTTTCGCGCTGAATCTGTGTCTTCCAGATCGGTGTAGCAATAAGAAATCCAATAGCCATAATAAAGACAGCTACCATGAGGATAATCAGTATGTAGCCTTCTTTTCTATTCATGAGTCATAAAAAAAGATTAGAGTATAGAGAAGTCACCAAGTGCTGTAGAGTGTTCCGTCCAACGATTTCATTTCCGATCCAGATAAAACGTCTGCTATTCCAGGTTCCACTGCTAATATAAGGTCTTCCTCAGATAGTATTTCTGGTACTTCTATCCAGGTTTCTGAAGAGCCGGTTATAGGGTCTATGGGTATTGCTCTCATATACTTTTCATCTACAAGAGTCTGGAGAGAGTAGGGGTATTTCCCCTTGTCTGCGTAATACTGGTCTATCAATTTTCTCATCTGGAAGAGGTTCTCCTTTAACACAGATTCTCTTGCCCGTTTGGTGGCATATTTATATTGGGGAAGTCCCATGCCTACGAGGATTCCAATAAGAGCGAAGACGATTAGCATTTCGATCAGAGTAAAACCATTTTCCCTCTTCTTATGTATCAAAAGCATTTTTGTCACCTCTCTACCATTCTCTGTATTTGGTTCCATCCAGGGCTGTTCCCGGATTTCTCGTGTAAATATCATAGACGTTTTCTCCTCCCCAAACATCAGAATCAGACTCATCCTGGTAAGACCTTAATCCCCATTCATGAGATTTTGTCATCGGATCTATGGGAATTCTTCTCAGAAACTTCACAATCTTTGTATCCGAGCTTTCTTCTTCTCCCTCTTCTTTAATTTTTAATTCGACTCCTTCAACCAAAGTTTCTAAGTCTGGAGGGTAACCTTCAGTATCCTCTTCAACATCTATCTTTTTTTCATCAGCAAGCTTCTTGTATGCATCTATGGCTTCTCTTATTAATCTTAAGTTCCGCCTTAGCTCAATTTCTCTTTCTCTTCTTATGGCAGTTTTGGCTAGAGGCATCACCGCTGCTGCTAAAATTGCTAGAATAGTAAGGGTAACCAGCATTTCGGTGAGTGTAAATCCTTTTGCTCGAGGGAATAATTTGGTCATGCTCGCAGATTCCCTATTAAAATGAATTAAAATTTGTCTTTATGATTTCGGTTTTGATGAAAATGAGGTTTTTTGGGCTTCGGAGCGAGCGGATCAGACCGACGGTAGGAATTGTATTCCAAGGCCTTCTTGCTCAATTTGATCTTGTTATCTTCGTCAATAGCCATAACTTTAACGCGAGCTGTTTGTCCCATTTTAAGGACATCCCTGATATTCCTGATTCGGTGATGAGCGATTTCAGATATATGCAGGAGGCCGACAATGTTGGGGAGGATTTCAATGAACGCTCCATATTCCTCAAGACGAACGACTTTCCCTGTATAGATTTTTCCAACTTCGGCTTCCACGGTGATTTCCCTGATCATCTTTTTCGCTTTCTCTGCTGATTCGGTATCAGTGGAAGCAATAGTAATCTTGCCGCTTTCTTCTATTTCAATTTTGGAATTTGTTTGGGAAATGATTTTTTTAATGATCTTGCCGGCTGGTCCGATAACATCACCTACTTTCTCCGGGTTGATCATTAAGTTTATTATTCGGGGAGCATAAGGAGATATATCCGATCGAGGCTGCGTCAGTACCTCTTTCATTTTGGCTAGAACCTTTATGCGTGCGTCTTTGGCGTTAAATAATCCTTCCTTTAAAATCTCGATGGGAATCGAGGGAACCTTTAAATCCATTTGAACCGCGGTGACTCCTTTTTCTGTTCCAGCAACTTTGAGGTCCATGTCTCCGAAATGGTCTTCAAGACCTTCAATATCAGTTAGCACAGCATAGCGGTCATCCTCTTTAACAAGCCCAATGGCTATTCCTGCGACAATCGAAGAGAGAGGGACTCCTGCATCCATAAGAGATAGGACGCCCCCACAAACAGTGGCCATCGAGGAAGAGCCATTTGATTCCAAGACGTCCGAGACAATACGGATAGTATAGGGAAAATCTTCTTCATCAGGAATAGAGGGAAGGATAGATTTTTCGGCTAGGGCACCATGGCCTATTTCGCGTCTTCCTGGTCCTCTTAGAAAAGCAACCTCCCCCACACTAAAAGGAGGAAAGTTATAGTGAAGCATGAACCTCTTTTCAGCCTCTTCTCCAAGCCCATCCAATCTCTGGACGTCTTCAAACGTGCCCAGGGTTACGGTGGCAAGACATTGAGTCTCTCCTCTTGTAAAAAGAGCCGAGCCATGCGTGCGAGGCAGAATCCCAACGTCAATAGACAAAGGTCTTATTTCGTTGAAATCTCTACCGTCAGCCCTTTTCTTTTCATTTAAAACCAAACCTCTGATCAGTTTTTTATGGATAGATTGGAATATATCTTTAGTAACATTGATTTCTTCTTCGTTTTCCTCGGGAATGGGTTCTAACAGGTCATCCAGGATTTTTTTTGTTGCCGCATCTCTTTCCTTTTTATTTTTGGCCTGGGTAGCTTTGAGCAGAGAAGAAGAAATTTTCTTTTCGATCTTTTCTAGCTTTGATTGATCAAGCTCTCTGGCACTGAATTCTCTTTTTTGTATATTTAGTTCGCTGTAGAGATCTTTCTGAATTTTGATAATTTCATTGATAGTCTTTTGAGCTAAGATAATTCCTTCTGCGATTTTTTCTTCTTCAACTTCTTTGGCCCCTGCCTCTACCATGACTATTCCTTCTTCCGTACCTGCTACCACCATGTTGAGAGGACTTTCTTCGAGCTGTTTTACTGTGGGGTTGATGACAAATTCGTTATTTATATAGCCGACTTTCACTGCTCCTATCGGGGTCGTGAACGGAATATCAGAAAAATAGAGGGCGGCCGAAGCCGCGATAATACCGAGCGTGTCAGGTTCATTCTCTAAATCTGCTGAGAGGAGAAGGGCAACAATTTGAGTATCATAATGATAGCCCTCTGGAAAAAGGGATCTTACTGGTCTGTCTATTAGACGGCTGACAAGAATTTCCCTTTCTGAGGGCCTCCCTTGTCTTTTAAAGAAGCCTCCAGGAATTTTCCCTGCCGCATATGTATTTTCTCTGTAATCAACTATCAAGGGGAGAAAAGGCTTCTCCTCCTTCATTTCTTTCTTGGAGGTTGCGGTGACAAACATTATCGTATCTCCGTAGCGGAGAAAAGCTGAACCATCAGCCTGTTTGCCTATTTTGTCTATTTCTAAAGATAGAGTGCGGTTATTTATTTCTATGCTGGTTTTATAGTCAGACATTTTCACTCCGAGACCTTAGCCTATTTTCTGAGCTTAAGCTTTTTGATCAGATTTTCGTATCGACCGGGGTCTTGTTTTTTAAGGTATTCCAAGAGTCTTTTTCTCCTCCCGACCATTTTCAAAAGGCCAGTCCGGGAGTGGTGATCTTTTTTATGTGTTGAAAAGTGTTCAGCTAAATAATTTATTCTGTTGGTTATAAGAGCTATCTGGACCTCTGGAGAACCTGTGTCAGAAGGTTTAATTTTATTTTCTTTGATGATTTTTGTTTTTTCTTGTTTACTCAGTGTCAAGATCTACTCCTTAGGAATTATTTTGTTATAGTAGCAAAAAAGCCAAGGAATGTAAATCATTATTTATCTATAGCTTTAAAGACAAAACGGAAAATAAGAGAAGTTTTATAAAGCTCTTCTTGCCCGCTCTTCAGGGTCATACATCTTTAAAGATCTTACATATCTATTAGTCGAGTGATAGGAAAAGTAGTAGCAACCTTGAATTGTTCTTTCTTACTTAAAGATTCCAGTGTTAGACTGGGTTTAACGCTTTGTATATTTTATTTTAAGGAATTTAGATAATTTTTTCTTAAGATAAGTTGCTGCGCATATTTAGAATCAAATCCACCCATTTTACTCTTGACCTCTTCTAATTTTGTTTCGATTTCGGCAAGGGTCATTTTGTTGATCTTTTTTTTCTTGGCAGGAGAAGCAGAAGGTGCAGCTTCAGGTTTTTCTGGCTTTGGGGTTTTTTCTGCCTCAGCAGGCTCTTCTAGTACCACTGGTTCTTCAGCCTCGGGGGGCATTTCTGGCTCAGGAGGCGCTTCTAACTCGGCTGGTGTCTTAACCTCTGGAGGCTTTTCTGCCTCGGGCAGAATTTCAGCTTCGGCTGGTTCTTCTGGCTTAGGAATCTCTTCTACTTCAAGCTTTTTTTCAGGCTCAGCTGGCACCTCTGCTTCTGGAGGTGCTTCTGGCTCTTCCGGTTTTTCTAGCTTAAGAGGCTGTTCTGCTTCAGCTGGTTCTTTGGGCTCGGGCGCCTTCTCTGGCTCGGGAAGCTCGTCTGCTTCAAGTTTTTTTTCAGGTTCAGATGGAGCTTTTGCCTCAAGAGGCTCTACAGGCTCTGCTGGTTTTTCTGGTTTTTCCGGTTTTTCTGTCTCGGGGGGCATTTCTGGCCCAGGAGGCGCTTCTGCTTCAGCTGGCTTTTTTACTTCGGCTTGTTCTCTTAGCTCTTCTGGTTTTTCTACTTCAGCTGGTTCTTTAGGCTCGGGCGGCTTTTCCGGCTCAGGCGGGACTTCTGGTTTGGGCTTTTTTTCTGCTTTTTCCTCTGGTTTTATTCTTTCAGGTTTAGCTTTTGCCTTTTTCTCTTTTTTAGGTTTTTCCTTTTTTACCATTTCTGCAGGAAGTTTTTCTTTCTTGACTTTCTCTGCAGGGGAGGATTTTGCCTTTTTTGCTTTTTTCTCAGCCTTGGCGGAAACTGCGGCCTTTGCTTTCACTTCTTTCTTCCTTTCTTTTTCCTGTTTAAGATCTTTCTTCTCTTTTGTTTTTTTCTTTTTTTCTTTTTTCTCTTCAGCCATATCATATCCTCTTACATTTAGAACAAATCAACGAAAATGAATATCTCTCCTGTAGGTTATCAAAATTTAGGGCAGGAGAGCAATTGTTTTTTTTGAGGGACGCTCCCCAAAGTGCCACCCTTTAGAGTGAAAGGGAGTGTTTCCCGATGTGCCATCCATTATTATGCTGACGAAACCTATAAGAAAAGATATCGACTAAGGAAACCAATTTTAAAATGAAAAAGGTGGTACTTTGGGGAACGTTCCTAAGAACGGTTTGGGGAACTTTCCCTAGAGCGTTTCCCAAGAATAT
>Ga0209636_10000321_pt1 | contig 44575 bp, 56 predicted proteins | sample DeeMarSWOR152_54_FD_187464 | JGI IMG/M metagenome (GOLD analysis project Ga0209636, IMG submission 187464) | Marine sediment microbial communities from White Oak River estuary, North Carolina - WOR-1-52-54 (SPAdes) (version 2) | ecosystem: Environmental > Aquatic > Marine > Intertidal zone >...
TATCTTCTGAAAGATTTCTTTAAGAAAAAGGGAAAAATTGTTAGCATAGTTCCTGAGGAAGAGCGTGAATCTATACTCTCTTCAAAACCTGGAAAGTTGAGAAAGAAAACCAAAATAATGACAATAATGTTTGCTGCTTTTGCAATACTCTTCTTCCTCATCTCTCTTTATCTCATAAATAAATATGTTATTTCCAGCTCTTACTTAGAACTAGAGGCTGCCATAAACCATGGTTGTGAGGAGCTCGATCCTAGAACAGGGTGTCAAAAAGATCCTTCAAAAATAATTATTCCTTTTGATGTTGATGGCGATGGAGTAAGGGGAGATGAAAACGATACTTTAGAAAAGATTCTTGAAATCCATTATAATTGTGTTGGAGAATGTGTTAAAAGAAGATGTGCCTGTCCGGTTTGATTGATTTTTTCTAAATTATGATTTTTCTATATTGTTTGAATTTATGGAATAATTCTGTTCTTCGGTCATTTTTCCTAGAGGTCTTAGATATACAAAAAAATCTGAAAATTCTCTTTCTGTGGTTTCTAATAATCTTTTGAATGATCTTTCTATTTGTTCTTGAGTTAATTCTTTCATATTATTTAATCAAATAGTTAAAAATTTAAGCTTTAAGTTCTCTTTGATTTTTTAAAAGAAAAGATTATATTTAAATATTTCACAAATAAGATTAAAAGGTATTGAACTAATGAAATGAGGTGATGATGTGGTAGATGAAGATAAAATTCTCCACGCTGTTGAAATAGCTAGAAATACAGGAAAGATAAGGATAGGAACCAATGAAACAACAAAGGCAATAGAAAGAGGCATAGCAAAGCTTGTTGTTGTTGCTCAGGATGTTGAACCAAAAGAAGTTATAATGCACTTATCGCCCTTGTGCAACGAAAAGAAAATACCATATGTCCAAGTTAAGAGCAGACAAGAATTGGGAAGAGCAGCAGGTATTAATGTTTCAGCAGCCTCAATAGCAGTAACAGAAGAGGGAGACGCAAAAAGAGACATAGAAGAGATTGCTAAGGGATGATTTTATGCCAGCACCGCAAGACTCTGTTCCCGCAGAAGTTTTACAACTATTAGGAAGAACTGGAATAAAAGGAATATTCCAAGTTAGATGTAAGGTTATAGATGGGAGGGATAAGGGAAAGGTATTGATAAGGAATGTTGCTGGTCCTGTAAGGATTGGAGACATATTGATGCTAAGAGAAACTGAGATGGAAACCTCAGGAACCTTGAGCGTGAGATAATGAAGTGCAGCTTTTGTAAAGATGAAATAGAGCCTGGAACAGGTAAGATGTTTGCCAGAAATGATGGGAAGATATTTTACTTTTGCTCTAGTAAATGCGAGAAGAATATGCTAAAGCTTAAAAGAGATTCGTTAAGGGTTAAGTGGATAACTAAGAAAAAGAAAACAGCTAAATGATCTTTCCAAAATAAATTTCTTTTTCTTCTTCATATTCCTCTTGAGTAGATGTTCTATGGGTTCCGTTGAAGTAAAACCTGCAAACTATACCATCTATAGTTTTAACAAATGATTTTTCAGGTCCTAGGCCATACTTACCTCTTAAGGTTTTCTCAAATTCTTTTCTTAGATAATCAAAGGCATTTGTAGGGCCACACAATCTAACAAAATCTTCTATTGTATTTCCTTTGGAAGAAAGTATTAGAGCCTCAATTTTTGGATTCTCCCCAAAATTATCAAAAATTAGATCTGGTATAATAAGTGACATTACTTCATTGGCCCTTTCACTTCCGTAGTTAAGTTTTTCCTTTGTATAAGTTCTTTCTATTAATTCTCTATGCCATCTCAATGTTTTATTTTTAACAATATGAAAGTCGTTTTCTTTAATATCAGTCTTAATTTCTTCTCTTTGATCAAAGGTTTCTGGCTTTATAACGGCAAGCGTTCTTCCCATAATTTAAAAATAAAAATTAAACTTTAAATTCTTGAACTAAAAAATACTCTTATGATTCTTGGTATCGACAAAGTTTTGGAACTAATAAGAACTAAAAATCTTATAGAAGGCCTTGATGAGGAAAATCTTAATTTTGAGGGTTGTGGTGTTGATTTAAGAATTGGGGAAATTTATGAAATGGTTGAAAGTGAAGGTTTCTTACACATAGAAACAAGGAGAACCCCAAATTTCAGGTTGATAGCAAAGTATGAAAAAGGCAGGCCAATAAAAATTAAACTAAAACCAAGGAGAACTTATTCTGCAACTACAATAGAAAAAATCAATACGCCTGAAGATCTTTTTGGTTGGTTCATCCCAAGGTCGACTCTGTACAAGTGTGGAATAGTTGTTCAGGGGGTAAGGACTGACCCTGGTTATAAAGGGAAGTTCTCATTTATCATGTTAAACACCTCTAACAAGGAGTTTGAAATAGAAATGGGCGCAAGAATTGCTAACATGGTTTTTCATAGGGTTGATGGAAAAGCAAATTTGTATAAAGGACAGTGGCAAGGAGGGAGAGCCTTTATACCTGAAAAAGAGAAACAGAAAAAACAAGAAGAAAAAATTTAATTCTCGGCAAAGAGTTAATTTTTATTTTCTTCATTAATCTTTTGTCGTAGTTAGGTTTATATATTGACGATAAAAATAAATATGTCAAATTTAAGTAAAAATTATGAAACTTGGCGGTCGCTGTCCATTAAATAAAATAAAAGACCAGGAATCGTACATAAAAACAGAATTAGAAAATTTTTATGGAGTACCTTTGGAAAAATTGAATATAATTAATGGAAATTTGAAAAAAGAATTTTGTAAAAACATATGCAAAAATATTTTGTGTTGAGTGATTAAATGGTGGATAAAACTTGCCTTATAGATCGTGATTTTGTTTTAGGTGCCAAACAGCATGGAATGACAGCAGAAGAATTTTATAATATGCCAGAAGATTTCAAAAGAAAATATTATTGTGCTGATTGTAGAAATGGAGATTGCTATGCTAAGAGAGAAGCTAATAGAAGACCTGAGAGAATTCGGGTTGAGTCAATATGAAGCCAAAGCTTATTTGACTCTAACTATCCATGGCCCTCTACCTGCTTCTTCAATCTCCAACTTCAGCAAAATACCTCAATCAAAAATTTACGAAGTCTTAAAATCTTTGTCATCAAAATCATTAGCAGAATTCTGGAATGGAAAACCACTAATATTCAAAGCAGTTGAGCCTGTTCATGCGCTAAATAAAATCATACAAAAAAGAGAAAACGATATAGAAGATTTGAGGGAAAAAACAAATTCTTTATTGGATACACTGAAACCTCAAAAAATAGAGAATTACAGCGTATGGTCTTCTAAAGGCAAGAGGAATTTTTTAGAAAAGGCTGCTGAAATGATTGGAAGAGCTGAAAAATTCGGTTTTGCAACAACTTCAAGATTTTCAAGGTATCCCATTCTGGATAGCGCTTATAAAAAAGCCTTGAAAAAAGGAATAAAAATAAAAATTCTTGGAACTTCTGAATTAGATGATGCAAGAAAAGCAAGGGCAACCTGGTATTCAAGACAAGGAGCAAAAATAAAAATTTTGCCAATGGACATTCATCCGATTTTAGGTATAGTTGATGACAAGGAAATTTGTGTGAGAATTGATAACGTGGAAGAGCCTGATTTTATTTGGAGTGATAATCCCGCATTGGTGAATGTTTTCAAAACTTATTTTAAAGAGCTTTGGGAAAAAGGAAAAGGTTTTGCATCTTGAAAATCTTTATAAATTCTTTTTAATAATCTTAGAAGATGCCGGGACAGATAGTAGTTTTAATGGTAACTGCCTTGATAAAAAGAAGGGGGAGGTTTTTAGTTTTACAGAGAAGTGAAAAAAATATAACTAACAAAAACAGGTGGCAGTTTGTTGAAGGCAAAGTGAAATTTGGAGAAGATTTTATCAAGGCATTGAAGAGAGAATTGAAAGAAGAAACAAATTTGGAATTAGTTGATGCTAAACTTGTTGGTATAAGTTCTAGTATTCTTAAGACATTTAGAATGTTGAGAATAATTTTTAAGTGTAGAGTTAAGGGAAGGATAAAGCTTTCTGAAGACCATAAAAAGTATAAGTGGGTAAGTCGTAAGAAACTAAAAAAAATGGATTTTATTAAAGGATTCGATATTAGTAAATTGATTTCTAAATTTTAGAAAACAGGTTTTTTATATATAAGTTTATAAATACTAAATATGGAAAGATTTTTTGCTGAAGTACTAAATAAAAATAAAATAACTGCTTTAATTGAGTTGGGAAGACCTTGGAATGCTTTAATTATTGTGCTTTTTTCAATTATAGGATATTTATTAACTATAACTCAAATCTCATGGTTAGTTTTAATTGCAGCTATAGTAAGTTTTCTGGTATACACAGCTGGTACTTCATTAAATGATGTGTGTGACATGGATGTAGATTTTATTAATATGCCATATAGACCTTTGGAAAGATTTCAGTTAACAGTAAGAGAAGCATTACTCTATATATTGTTTTCTTATTTAGCTGCTGTTATTATTTCATTAATTTTTTCAATAGAATATTTCTTAACAGTCTTACTGATGATATTTGTAACATACATTTATTCATCACCCCCATTTTCTCTAAATAAAAGAGGTATTATGGGCAATATTGTATTGTCTTTTGGAAGCGTTTTCACAACCGCCTATTCAGCTCACGTTTTGATAACAAAGAACTTTAGCTTTACTGACCAATTTTTAATTACAGTAATTTCTTTAATGTTATTTTTTACTTTTTTCACTATCATAAAAGATTTTAAAGATGTTAAAGGGGACAAAATCAGGAATAAAAAAACTTTACCAATGAGGATTGGTATAAAAAATGCTTCTTTTATTAACATAATTGGAACTGCGGTTTTTTTCCCCCTAACAATAGCTATGTTTAATCTTATATTCAATGACAGCTTATTTGTATTTATTTCGACAATGCTATTTGTTTTACTTTTGTTTTATGAATATAAAATATACGAAGATCCTTCTGCAAAAACAGGAGAAAGAAGTTGGAGCTTCAGTAGAATTATAATGTTTTTATTTACTATATTAGTAATTTTTTCTATGCTTAAATAATAATTTAGATAAATTGAATCTTATGAGTAAAGAAATAAGAATTTTAGGTTCAGGGCCTTCTGGATTGGTAGCAGCAATAACACTAGCAAAAAATGACTTTAAAGTAAAAATATACGAAAAAGAGAAAAATATAGGCTTGAAACATAATCACATATCAGCAATGAGAAATTATGAGGATGAAGACTTATTAAAAAAATTCAAGAAAATGAATTTGAAATTAACTCCTTCAAAATTAGTAAAAAATGTTATTAGATATTCACCTTCTGGTCTTTACTCTAAAACAATATCGAAGAAGCCTATTTTTTATTTGTTTAATAGAGGTTTAATGGGAAATTCTCTGGAAAAACAATTACTTAAACAAGCCATTGAAAATAATGTGGAAATATTTTATAATTCCAAAAAAACAATAAGAGGTGCTGATGTAGTTGCTACAGGATCACAAAAAATCGATATTTTAGGTTATGGAAAAATCTATGAGGGGAATTTAGATGATGTAATTCTTTTTTATAATAATACTTATGCACCAAAAGGTTACTTCTGTATATTACCTTCTAAAAACGAATTTGAAATTATGGCAGTAACATTTGACAAGAACGAATTCAAATCTCTTGAAACAAGATTCGAAAATGCTGTCAAAAAAAATAATGTCTTAAGAAAAATTACAAAAAATTGTAGAATTGTTAAAACTATAGGAGGATGTGGAAATTATTTTATGCCTATAGGTTTTAGAAACAATAAATACTATATAGGAGAAGCAGGTGGTTTCCAGGATGCTGCTAGAGGATTTGGGTTATGGTATGCTATAATAACCGGCTTTTTAGCTGCTAAATCTATAATAGAAAAATCTGACTATAATGAAAAATGGGAAAGGGAATTATTAAATGAAATAAAAGAAAGTATGAAAAGGAGAAAGATTTTTAATCAATTTAGTAATAAAGATTTTGATAATATGATAAAAAAAATGGGGAGAGAAATAGTTTTAGAAGATTATTTAAAGAAAAGAAAAGCATAAGTGTTTATTTCTTCTTCCACTCATCCATAAATTTCTTTTCTTTTTTAATAAGATATTTTAAATCGAGCTGTGATTTAATTATTTTACTATTTACCTTCTCTTTTAACACTTCTTCAGTAGCATTTACAAATTCACATTCTTTCCCATTTATTGCCTCACAATCCAGTTCGACACAATTTATAATTCTTTCATGTACTAATGTACCTCCCCCAGCATTAGCCCCCCTTAGAAAATGATCTACAACCTTTTTTGAAGGATAAAATTTTCTTGCTATAGGATTTTTAAAAACTTTGAAATGGGAAATTTTTGTAGGGAGAAATTCTATTGTCTTATAATCACCTATTCCTGCCAGTGCTAATACATCCATAGCTATTTTATATCTTTCTTCAAATTTGTGAAGATGATATCTCTCTATAAATTTATCAACTATAGCAAAACCAGAAGTCCACGCAGAAAAATATAAATCATTTATAGCTCTTTTACCGCCTTTTATGGCTACTTTGGTTGCTTCTACAAAGAAATTTACAGGAACCATTAGAACGTATTCTCCCAAAAGTTCTATTTCTCCTTCCTCAAACTTTAACTGTTTTGAGATGAGAAGCTCCATTAACCACTTATAAACCCCTACCATGTGGTTTACCTATTTCATCAAAACTCTTCTTTCTTCCTTTTTAACTACAATTCCTTTACTTGTTACTTCCATTGGATGCCATGCATTAGAATGTTTTGTTCTCCTCATTTTTCTGACTTGGATGTTTCCAAATTCTTCTCCACCTATTCCAACAAATTTTAATAAGATTACGCTATCAACAATGAATTCTTCTACACCAAATTTAGCTAAGGTTGTAGACTCTTCTGGAAGTTCAGAAGTTAAAAAACTGGTAACTCCTATTCCCTTTAATCCAGCCAATAATTTGAATAATTGTTTTCTGATTTCAAAGGGATCTTTGTAATACATACCAAAAACAGCGGTAGAATCTATGGCAACCCTTTGAACATTGCGTTCTTTTATTTCATCTAGTAAAGGAGAGGTTATATCTGTTATTTGGAACGGGTCTCGATATTCTAAAAACAGTTTTTTATCTTTGATATATTTTTCAAAATCCCACCCAAATCTTCTAACATCACCAATAATATCTTCAGGGCCCTCCTCCAAAGTTATGAACATACAAGCCTCTCCCCTCCTTAATCCTTCCCATATAAATTGAGCACAGAGTATTGTTTTTCCTGTACCAGCAGCACCTGATATTAAATTTGTAGAACCTTTAACAAGACCTCCTTCCATCAGTCTATCTAAACCAGGAATACCAGAAGGGATTCTTTCAAGCTTAGGATTTTTTGAAATTTTTTTAGCTTTTGATTTCTTTGCTCTCTTTTTAGGCATATTTAAAATTTATTAAGAAAGTGATATATATATTTAATCTGCAATGAGAATTGGCTTTGCCAAGGCCTTTGAAGGCAAAGGTTTTCTGAATTTAACCTTTAGAGTTCCCTTTCTACCATGTAAACCAGAAACAATCCCAAAATACTTTCTTCCACTTTCATCAGTCCATATGGCCTTTCTTCCAACCAGTTTTCCAGCATCCTTTTTAGACTTAACGCTAGGTATGTCTACCAAAACCTCTTTCGTGTAGGCTATGTGGTAATTGACAATTACACCTTTTGGGTCCATAGTATCACAATTATAGAACTTCCTCGTATTAGAAAATCTCTTTACTACTATATACATGTTCCAGTATATAAATTTAACGTTTTTTAACTATGAAAACATAGTAAAAAATTATAAGATGTTTTATAATTTTAGTACACAGGCAAAACTTGCTAGTAAAGAAGATATTAATTGTCGTATTACTTTTTCTTATGGCTTTTCCTCTTTTTTGGCTTCTTGACAACTGTCTTTTCTTCAATCTCTTCCTTTAAGTCTATCGGTTTGCTAACAAATCTCCTTATCTCAGAAATGAATCTCCTGATATACTCCTTGCTCATGTAAATGTCTCTATCAGGTATTTTGTCTAATTTCTTATCTTCAAGCATTTTTCTCATTTCTACAACTTTTTCAAAAACATTTGAATAGAAGGGATTAACTAAACCAGCATCAACAAGATACTTCTTAAATGCCACAGACAATTTCTCTGGTTCCTTTGGAAGCTTGTTAATAGATTTTAGAGCAGCAACAGAAGCCTTGACCATAACCTCATAATTTCTCTTTACATCAAATGCCTTTCTATCTAATTCTAAGTCTGTTAATAGTTTTTCAAATCTATTAACATATTTATCTGTTTTCTCTATCCACTCATCAACCTCTTTTCCTGATATGTCCTTTATTTCTTTGTACTCGACTTTTTTTCTAAAATTAATAACATCCTCTAACATTTGTGCGTATTCCTCCTCTAGTAAACCAGGTTCTACTAAATGTTTTCTTATTTCTTTAGCAATGACTTTTGGTGGGGGTGGACCAAAGCCCACATACATTAAAATAGCCTGGGCAGCATCCATCATAGCATAGTAAAGATCTTCAGCAATTATGTAGAGTTTAACATTTTTTACCCTGCTTATCCTTCTTGGAACAGACTCCATTCTCATGTGGGCTGCTTCAGGTGTTACTGGAAACTCTCCCCACTCAAGAAGTTTCCTCATTGGAATGAAAAATCCAGTATCATAGATTGCATAACCTTCTCTAATAATGTTAAAAAATAAGGGATGGCTGTGTCTTATTCCTTTTATGAATTCTGTTAGGGCTAAAATTGGTTGTGGATGTAGTCTAGGATCAATGGAACTTGCAACTTTGTAGATATCGTTATTAATTTTCTCTCTAATTTCGTCGAATTTTTTCAAAGGCATCTTTGTGTCGTCAAATATTATATAAATATCAACGTCTGATTTTCCTGTGTAATCCCCTCTTGTTATAGAACCCCAGACCACAACTGCCTTAATATAACCTTTGAACATATCCAAAATCTTGTTTTTGAATTCTTCAGAAGATTTTAGTCTTGTTTCTAAAGAGAATTTCTTTAGTTTCTTCCCGTACTTTTTAACCATTTTACCACTATTTAGTAAATATTATTATCTGTATTTAAATTTATTTGTACTTCTCAGCTTCCCATTCCTTTGCTTTTTGTTTTTCAACAGCTGCCTTGCTCAAAAAAGTGAATTCTTCTTCAGGAATTGCCAACACCCCCCTTAAAGGATCCAAGGCATGCTCCCTAATTGCAACTTCTTGTTTTTTAATGTCTGGCGCTCCTTCTTCTAAGCCATAAAATGATAATGGTAATTCTTTGGGAACCGTGTCTTTTTCCAAAAATTCCTTGATTTTCCTCATGGCAAGAAGACTTGTCCCTCTTCCTGCTGCACCCCTCTCAAATATCAACCAGCCATCTTCGAATCCTTTTTTCCTCAATTCAAAAATTCTTTCATACAAATAAAACTGTTCCCTTGAACCATAAGGTATTGGCATGTGTGCAGGAACATGGGGTGTTGGAAAACCTAAATGACATACCTTTATGTATTTTGCCATCCCAAAAGGAATTGATTCTATTTCTTCTTTAGGATCAATGTTGTGAGACATAACATGTTCAAAATCAAAACAAACCCCAACCCAATTAGATTTTATAGCTTTACATAAAAATATCATGTCCCTTGGTCTAGAGAATCTGTGCAAACCTTCTACACCACTTTCGCCCATCTGTGTCTCAAAAATAAAACGAATCTTATATTTTTCTAAAAGTGGTTTGGGATCTTTATATTTAGGGTCTTTTGGATTGAAATGACCCCATATGTATTTTGCAGCAACCGCAGGAACCCATTTTCTTATTTTTTCAAGTTCGGGTAAATCCTTATCTCTCATATTTTTTCCCACAATGGTTTTCCAGAGCTGATCATTGTGTCTTTGCATCCATTTTGCAGTTATGTAATATGCTAACCTCTCTGATCCATAAGCGAGGTCGGTTGTTGAAACAAAGTTTAAAAGAAGTGTTTCCAAGGTTTCTTTTCTTCTTTTTTTAGCTTCAATCCTCAATTCAGCTTCTTCTAAAATACCAGGTTTTTTCCTGTTTACCACTTCATATCTTCTTTTTAAATCTTCAAGAATATCTTCCTCAGTAGGAACTCTGAACTGAGCCCTCATTATATCATTAATAAAGTCTTGTTGGGCTGCCCATTCTAGTATGTCTTTGTTTTCCTTCAAAAACTTTTCTAATGGCCTTCCATAAAAATCAACAAGCTTTGTCGGTTGAAGATGCATCGACAACCTAGGAAATGGTGGTGTTTCTGAAGGGTGAATGTTAATATATTCAGCCTTTATCTTACCACAACCTTCTATGTGCTGCAACAATCTGATGTGAGCATTTAGATAGTTAGATTCGATACAAGAGTCTAACAGAGAAATTGGTTTCTCCATTCCTCCCATTGCATAAGATTCACCGTGAACACCGAATCTTATTCCTAATTCCCTTATCTTTTCTGCTTCTTGTTTTAAATAAGGTTCAACAAATTCTGTAATAGATTCTATGTCAAGTTGTGTAAAATTTACTCCTTCCAATCCGCCTCTGAATATTTTTCTTGGAATTGTTAAAAATTGTTCTTTCTCTTCTTGACTGGCTGCCATAAACATTCCACTAGAAACTCCCAAAACATATGCCATTATTCAACACCCATTTTTGTTTTAAGAAAGTTAACAACAACACCAAAGTTTGCACCACTGACAGCCAAATATTGCTTTGTCAACCTGTCTCTTAAACCCTTCTCATAATATCCAGGTTTAAAAAACATGAATTTTCCTATTTTTGGAGTCTTTATTTTTTTGAAAATGCTAGAATAAGCCTTAAATGATTCTCTTACTTCCTTAGCAAATTGTTGAGCACCACTCAAGCTTTCCTCTTCTTTATACATCGATGGGAATTCTTCTGATACTATATCGCTAATTTCTTTTTCTTCTGTTCTCACACCTAGTATTTCATCTATATATCTCTCAAGTTCTATGTCCATGCATTTTAATTCAAGGATTTTTAGCAGCATAATGTTTTGAGACAGAACATAGGTTCTGATGGTAAAGGTTATATCCTCTAGTTCTCCAACAGGAAGTCTTGTACCCAATCTTAGAATATCAAAATCTAAGAACATGTAATAGAGTTCAGATGGATCCAAACCCATTCCTTTATCTTTCCACATAGGTATTATCTCTTTTTCAACAATCTCATCAGCAACCTTTCTAAGAATCAGATTTGCTGAGCCACATTTACTACATTTAATGAATCCTGTGGGATAAAATTCTTTACATTTAGGACAGTATTTTCTATCATTGTTTAGCCAAGGATAATATTCTGAAGAAGCCAGACCATTTTCTGTATCTAGAATTAAATCATTTCTTACATAATCATCATAAGGATATATCACGAAGCCTTCTTTTAGTCCTTTACCAGTTCTAATCTCTGCAGCAGGTCTTCTCATTTCAGCTGTTCTCAAAGGTTTCCATCCAAAGACTCTTACTACATTGGCAAAGCTTGCTATACCAGTTACGTCTGCGAATGATTTAAGTGTAGTCGTTCTTATTCTCTCTCTTTCGCCCCCCAGTTTTGTCATCTTAAATCTCGCTATGTATGGTTTTAGCCAATTTCTGTATTCATCAATAGATTTTCTTCTACTCTCAAGTAATCCTTTTATTGTTTGGTACCTTTCCTTAGCAACATCTCCAAAAGTTTTTTTCCATTGAACAAAAAGCCTATTTTTAGTGGCAAGTATTATTGCCTCAGCTCTAGAAACTTTGTATTTTTTACCAATTTCATTCCAATCCTTATCATCATCATTTAATCTGTGAAAATCTGCTGTCATTGTTGGCCACCTGTTCCTTGTCATTTCACCAATAGACAAAACACCGGTGTGAATATCAACCTGGTCAATGAACATAGACTTCAGTGAGTGCTCATCCTTTTCATGAAAATAGCTAAGAATTTGTCTATACTTTCTTAAGTCATGATTCATTAATTCAAAATCAGCAACAGCCTGAGCAGCAGAAGTCAAGCCTGTTTTTATTGTTGATTCTAACATTTGTTTTGTTGCCATGGTTCTTTCGTAATATTCTCTGTGAGTTGGTGAAACCTCTATCCATTCATCTGCTTTTTCAATATGAAAATCCCATTTTGGAAGTTGAAAAAATAGAGAATAATAAATAGATGATGCTGTGCCGGGTTTTCCTGTGAAATTTAATTCAGTTATTTGATTAGCAACAGGTTCTTCACCAACAGGTTTTGATGGTCCTACACATACATATAGACCTAAAGTAGGCTTTACAGCATTTTCTATTTTGCTGAGCTCAAATATTGGTTTATCAACCATAAAATCAACCGAATATTATTAATCCTATTCCAATCAAAATTAGTAAAATTCCTATAAATATTCCAGTAAAAGTCATTTGTTTTAATTGATATCTTGTCATGTCTGGAAAGTATTTCAATATTAAAAATCCTATAATTAAAATAACTATACCCAAAATTCTATTAACGACCATATTAATAATTTCATTAAAGTTTATAAAAACATTTAGACATATTTAATTTAGATTTCCATGGTATGGGCAAGAGCTAAATTGATGATACATGATGATTTGCTCAGACCTCTGAGTAAAGTGAATGTTAAATTCTCTGGTAAAAATCCGGAGAAATTTTATAAAGAAGTTTACAATTTACTTTTGATTTCTTTTAGAATTCATGAACATGCTGTACAAGAAAGGGAGTTTAGGTGGAGTAAGGGAGATCCTGAAAAATTTAGTATTGTATGGCACGCTGAAAAGGATTTAGATAAGTTTTCATACTATTGGATAGAAGTATCTTTGAAAGGAGAAACTTCAAAAGGTGTTGGAAGTGCAGAGATAGTTGTGGATGCGGCCTTAAGAACCGAATATCCTCAAGACACTTTTTGGCAAAAGAGTTTGTTATATGAATTCTTGAGAATGACTTGGCATTCAACTTTTTATCAACCAAAAAGAGATGAATATCTGAGAGAAGGAAGAAGAATGTTATCTTCTTTTTTGGACCAATTAAAAAGCATAACAAGGGTTTGAAATGCCCGATCTAGAACTAAAAACAGATATCTTTGCTCCTGGACATGAAAAAATAATAGAGTACTCTGGTCATCATCCATCGAGGCTTTTTAAAGTAATACCTCCTTTAATTAAGAATATCTTTGAGATAACAACATCACATTTTTTTGAAGATAAAATAAAGTGGGATAAGTCAGCAGAGCCTATAGAATTTTTTGGTCAGTGGAGAGGAGAAGATGGAAAAGATGGTAGAACAAGTGTCTGGGTTATAGTTAAAGTTCAAGGAACACAGTCATCAAAAGAGAAAATGGGTAATGCAATAATAACAATAAGAGGTATACTACAAACAAAATTTCCTTATACAAATGTTATAGATAAGTCTCTTGTTAAGACTTATTCTTATCTTTTTTATGATAAACAAAGAAGATATTATATAAAAGAAGCAAAGGAAAGGTTTGAAGTTTTAGAAAACGAAATAAAAAAGGAACTAGAGATAATGGGAGGATAATATGTTTTTAGATAGATTCAGGAAAAAGAAGAAAGAAGAGCCTCTACCAGTGTTACCAGCTCCCCCACCAACTTTACCAGAAGATTTAGAGAGATTTAGAGTTACACCAGAGTCTAGTTTTGGAAGACCTTCAGAATTGGCAGAAACCAAAGAAACTGGAGATAAGACTGAATTAATATTACAGAAACTAGAGACAATAGATGCTAGACTGAGGTTTATTGAAGAGAAACTTAGAAGATATTAGTTTATTTTTTCTTTTTTCTTCGTGTTCTAGAACCCTCTGTATATTCTTCCCTAACCTTTTTCTCTATTTCCTCTTCGAGCCCAAGTTTTTCACAAAGTTCCTTGAACCTATTTCTTATTGTGACTTCTGTTACTCCAATTGCATCTGCTATCTCTCTCTGTGTTCTCCTCTCTCCTTGCAAGACAGCAGCTATGTACAAAGCAGCAGCCGCAACTCCTGTTGGACCTTTTCCTGAGGTTGCCTCGTGTTTCTTTGCTTCTCTTAAAAATCTTATTGCCTTTGCCTGAACACTATCACTCAAGCCAAGCATTGAAGCAAATCTTGGAACATAATCCTTAGGCAAGGCAGGCAAAATCCTTAAATCCAATTGTCTAGCTATGTATCTGTAAGTTCTTCCAATTTCCCTCTTTTCAACACCAGAAGCTTCTGCTATTTCCTCTAAGGTTCTTGGTGTTCCCTTTTCTCTACAAACAGTGTAAAGCAAAGCAGCTATCACAGATTCCATTGATCTTCCTCTGACCAAGCCCCTGTCAACTGCCTGCTCGTATTTCTTTGCAACTTCTTCATGAACTATTTTTGGCAAACCTAGAAAAGAGACCAATCTTTGCAGTTCTGACAAGGCAAAGGATAGATTTCTATCCTTAGACTCGACCAATCTTTTCTGCCATTTTGTTAACCTATAATATTGAGCCCTTTTTGATGGAGTGACTTTAAATAATTCTCCCCTTCCTCTTCCAATTTCTGTTGTTAATCCTTTATCATGCTTAGTGAATGTTAAAGGGGCTCCCGCCCTTGTTCTTTTAGATATTTGCTCATCATCAAAGGCCCTCCACTCAGGGGATGTATCTATCATAAAATCTTCTAGAACCAAGCCACATTTTGCGCAAACAGTTTCTCCTCTTGTTGAGTCCTCATTAAATTGTGTAGACCCACATTCAGGACATTTTAATTTTTTTGATTTTCTTCTTGGCATTTAATCAACCTAAACAATATAATCTGGATTCTTACCTCTTCCGCTTTCTAATAATTTATAGTAAATATCTCTAAAGGGTTCTAAAAATTCATCTTTTTTATAAGATGGTATTGAAAGTGATATTTTAACGTGATCGTCGTATGGACATTCCCCTAAAATATTAGCAAAACGAGAAGCTCTATTCTCAAAAGTTTTCAAATCTTCGTGTGGAACGTAAAACATCATACCTACATTATCTCTCGGTTGATATTTACCATCCAGTAGTAACATAATTATACACAATAATTAATTACATGATATCAATATATAAAGCTTTTGGTCCTTTATAAACGTTTCCCCCTATATAAAATTATGCTCCCTTTAGCGGCAATAGAGAGGATTGCTAGAAAGGCTGGGATAGAGAGAATATCTGCTAAGGCCATAAAAGAATTAGAGAAAAGTATTGAAGAAATAGGCTTGGAGCTGGCTCTAGAGGCAGCACAAGCAGCCAGACATGCCAAAAGAAAGACGATTTTTAAAGACGATATAAAACTGGTTGCTGGGAAATCATAAGGTGAATAAGTTTATATTTAAAAAATTCCTTTATTCTTTCATGGTTACAACCAGAGCGACAATAAAAAGCTTAAAACCTGGAAGATATTGTGTTATAGACGGAGAACCTTGTAAGGTTCTAAATGTATCTACTTCTGCTCCAGGAAAACATGGTGGAGCAAAGTCAAGATTAGAAGCAATAGGAATTTTTGATAATAAAAAAAGGTCAATAGTAAAACCTGCTAGCACTGAAATAGAGGTTCCTATAGTAGATAAGAGAGTTGGGCAGGTAATTGCACTCACTGGAGATAATGTCCAGATAATGGATATGGAAACTTATGAAACATTTGAAATGCCCATACCAGAGGAACTAAAAGGTAGGGTAAAACAGGGTGGAGAAGTGATTTACTGGGACATTATGGGAAGAAAAATGATAATGCAGGTTAAATCTTGAAATGGAAAAATATTTCTGAGTTCTTAATCACTCGTATCTTAAAGCTTCTACTGGTTGTAGTTTAGCTGCTTTTCTTGCAGGCCAGATGCCTGAAACAATACCCACGATAACCGAGAATAAAAGACAAAAAATTATCATTTCCATTGTTACTGTTGCCTCAAAAGTAACAGGAAGCATCCCTGCAGCAAAAACATTTATTATACGGGATAGCACGTATCCTATCATGCATCCTATGACACCACCGAAGAATCCAAGAAGTGCGGATTCAACTAAAAATATTTCCATAATGTTATAATTAGTAGCGCCAATGGATTTCATAACACCAATCTCCTTTGTTCTTTCCATAACCGAAATGAACATAGTGTTAGCTATGCCTACACCAGCAACAACCAATGATATGGACGCAATCCCACCAACTACGAACGTGAGAATTGAAAATATTGAACTGGTCATTTCAGCCATTTGCTCGCTTGTCAAAGTGGTAATTGTATTTTCACCATACTTATCTTCTAGTTTATCTTCAATCTTCTCAGCAATGCTATCAATATTTTTAGGGTTTGAGACTTGTACATATATCATGGTCAATGAATCTTTTCCACCAACAAGCTCTCTCATATCCTCTAGAGTTATGTAAACGTTTTGATCATCTTGACTATTTCCAATTGATTTAAGATTCCCAATAACCTTGAATTTCTTATCTTTTATGTAGAGGGTATCACCAATTTTAACTTCTTCTTCAAAAACATCATCTACCATCCTTGAACCTATGGCTGTAACACCACTCTCCCCTTCTTTAACTGTTCTTCCTTCAGCTATTTCGAAGATTTTCATTTCTAAAAACATTTTGTTATATGTCTCCGGTGTCCCTCCTGAAACATAGGTCGTTACTACCTCGTCTTTGTATCTGACAGGAAGTGTTTTAAATAGCAACCCGGCTGTCATCTTAACTCCACTCATATCTTCAACCGTCTCAACATCTTCGTCTGTTAAACCCTCGCCAAGAAATGTAGAAAGATCAAAACTAGCAGATGACCCTGGCATAATCATTATCTTATCGGAGCCCATACCTTCAAGTTGCCCAGAAATAGATTCTTCCAAACCGACGCCTATAGATAATAAGCTGATTATTGCAGATATGCCAATAACAATACCTAGAATTGTTAAAATTGAACTGGTCTTCCTATGTTTTAAAGTATCAAATGATATTTCTAAACTTTCTTGAAACATTCATATCACTCTAATCCTTTCTCAATGCCTCAACAGGCTGTAGTTTAGCTGCTTTTCTTGCAGGCAAGATGCCTGAAAAAATACCTACAAAAGATGAAAATAATAAACTCATAATAATCGTCTCCATTGTAACAATGGCTTTAAACGGAACCGGCAAATAGTTACCTGCAATCATTGTTATTATATAAGATATCATTAATCCTAAGAGCGAACCTATTATGCCTCCCAAAATTCCTAATAAAGCAGATTCAATCAGGAATATTTCCATAATGTTATAATTTGTAGCGCCAATGGATTTCATAACACCAATCTCCTTTGTTCTTTCCATAACAGATGTGAACATGGTATTAGCTATGCCTACACCAGCAACAACCAATGCTATTGATGCGATTCCTCCAAGAACGAATGTAAGGACAGCAAATATTGACCCCACATTCTCAGCCAATTGTTGGCTTGTAGTAGCTTGATAAAACCCTTCACCATATTCTTCATCAAGTTCTTCTTCTATTTCTTCAGATATCTCTTCTGCTTTAGATACATCAGAAACTTTGGCAAAAATCATTGTTATCGAGTCTTTGCTACCAGTGATCTCCCTTAATTGCTCCATTGGTATAAATACAGACTTGTCTCTTTGATTGTTAGCTGTAGACTTCATAATTCCTTTAACTCTAAAATTTTCACCTTTTAAATACAAAGAATCTCCAATACTAATCTCTTTTTCAAAAAGACTTTCTGCAGTTTTTTTACCAAGAATGGCAACTCCTCTTTCACCAGATTTAAAGTATCTTCCCACATCCATTTCAAAAACTTTCATTTGAGTAAAAATCTCTTCTGTATCTTTTGATCTTATACCAATGACTTGGCCTATCAAATTTTCTCTTTTATATTCAATTGGAATTGTTTTAAATAAAATTCCAAAGGCTGTCTCAACACCATCCACAGATTTAACCATTTCTACATCGTCTTCTTTTAAACCTTCTCCCATAAAAGCTGCCATCAAATCTGAACCAGATGTCACAATTATTTTGTCATACCCAACAGCCTCTAATTGTTTAGAAACTGCATATTGAAGACCTTCACCTATAGACATTAATGAAACAATTGCTGTTATACCAATAACAATACCTAGAATTGTTAAAATTGAACTGATTTTTCTATGTTTTAAGCTATCAAGAGACAATTCTAGACTCTCCCTGATCAATTAAATCACTTCTTTCTCTTTCTTCTGTAATACCAGATACCGACAACAACGAGAACTAAAATTATTGCTATAAAAGTATAATCTGTAGGTGCATTTGTTGGTACGGCTTCAACAGTCTTTGTTACAGAGTAGCTTTTTTGGAATTTGTCCTTGTAAGAAATTTCTAAGTTAACTTGATATTTTCCTGATGCTCCTCTCAAGTCTTGAGTAAAATCTATTGTCTCAGAATCATCAGAATCTAAACTTCCTATATAAAATTCTTTTGATCCAAAGGGTGAACTTGCTTTTACAGTTAGATACTCTGCTGACCCTGTTCCTCGATTCGAAACGGTAATCTCTAGTAAACCTATGTTACCATAATAAAAGTTTTCACCACCCTCTGCTGTTACAATAAAATCAATGTCTCCTGATACAGTTAAACCAATATATTTTGTTTCAGAATAACTATTCGATTTTGTTTCATCGTAATAAGACAATTTTACAGGTATAGAATTTATACCTATAGAAGCGGCAGGATTAACTGTTATATTAAATTTAATGTTTCTGTAAATAGAAGGTTCTAAACTATTTATTAATATCTCCCCACTTGAACCTGGGGTTGTAAATAATGATGTTTTATTTAAAATTATTTTCAGGTCCTTTGCAGGACCATCTCCAGAATTTAATATATCAAACGATAACTCTAGTGTTTTACCAGGTTCTAATGAATCACTATATTTTACATTAGAAATTTCCAGTATGGGTTCTCTTCTTATTATCACTGGTACATAAAGGCTTTTTTCATAACTTGAAGTTCCGTCGTAATAATCTATGTCTAACGATACATAAGAATTTGTTGAAACTGCGTTATTACTAACCTTTATGGAAATTGCTCCTTGTTGAGAAGTTGTTGCCTTTAGAGCACCGAGCTCTAATTTACTTCCAGAAGTAATACTCAAATAAGGGCCTGGGGTTGGTGTTACAACAACATTTGTGATATCAGTGAGACCGGGGTTTGTTAAAGTTAATGATATAGTTGCCTCACTATTGGGTCTTAGAATTTCAGTAGACAGTTGCCAACTAACATTTAAAGAAACAACGGCAGCCTCTACCAAACATACAGATAAAATAAGGAAAGGTATTAAAAATATTTTTTTCATTTTATCTCCTTTTAATTATTTCACCATCCTTTAAATAAATATCCTGTCTTGTGTAAGTAGCAATAAATTTTTCATGCGTTACCACTATTAAGGTTAGTTTTTGCTCTTTATTTAATTTTTTTAATATTTCCAATATCACCTTTCCAGATTTCGAATCAAGGTTTCCTGTGGGCTCATCTGCCAATATAACTTCAGGCTCATTTGCTAAGGCCCTTGCTATTGCAACTCTCTGCGTTTCTCCACCGCTTAATTGTGAAGGATAGTGTTGTGTTCTTTTTTCTAAACCAACCATTTCTAGGAGTCTTTTTGCTCTTTCTTTACGGTTTGGGACTTTGGCAAATATCATTGGGAGTTCAACGTTTTTTAAGGCTGTAAAAGATGGAATGAGATTGAAGAATTGAAAGACAAAACCTATTTCTTGTCTTCTTATCCTTGCTAATTCATTATCATTTAAATCAGAAATGTTTCTTCCACCCACAAAAACCTTTCCATGCGTAGGTCTATCCAAACAGCCTATGATATGGAGTAGAGTTGATTTTCCTGAACCACTGGGTCCCATTATTGATAAAGAGTCTCCTCTCCTTATTTTTAAATTAATATTTTTTAAGGCGTAAACAGGGACTCCATCTGTCTTATAAATTTTATGAACCTTTCTAAGTTCTATTATGGATTTCAATTTATCACTTAAAATTAATTTCAGAAACACAGTATTTATAGATTTTTTGAAAAAATAACAATTATCCACCTATTCTTTTTGCAGGTGCCAGGACTAGAAGTTTTGAAATTTTTTCCATAAGTCTTCTCTCATGTGCCACAAGGTCAGCAGTTGTTACAATACCAACAAGTCTTCCCTCTGCAACAACTGGCAGTCTTCTGATCTCTTTTTCTGTCATAATATCTGCTGCATCTTCCAAAGATTTTTCAGGCTCAACCGTAACCAGATCCTTTGACATCACTTCCTCAACTCTCAAATCACCAGGATTTTTTCCTTCGACAACAACATCCGTTAAAATATCTCTCTCTGTAATGATACCTACAACTTCTCCTGAACCTGAAACAACTACCAAAGAACCAATATTTTCCTGAGTCATTACTTGTGCAGCTATTTTGACTGTATCACTAGACCTAATAGTTTTTACGTCTTTGCTCATAACTTCTTTTACTAACATAATATTACTTTGCTTCCTAATTTTAAATTTTTATTTTCTTTTCTTAAACTTATCTGTGTAACTTTTAGCTGATTCCCTCACAACGTCCTTTAAACCCAGTCCAACTGCAATAGCAATTCCTGCTCCCAATGAACCAACTATTACAATAAGTATCCAATTAATCAATGTTGGATCTATTCCGACAAACGGCAACGCTAAAGCTATTGAAATGTACATTATTAGGAAGAATATTAAGTTTCCTACAACCTCTCCATAGAAAGTCTTTGATTGAACAACTTTCTCCTTTATGTAAATTGCCAAACCGTAACCAACTATTATTATGACTGAAGCTTCTATTGCTCCTGTTAAGAATGTTATAGTTTGTCTAATTAGATTTATGATTAGTTCTATTCCTAGACTCTCTGCTGCTATTGAAATAAACAAAAGATAGAATATCCACTTGGCTATCATTGAGAAAATATCAGAGAACTTTATTTTTATTTTATCCCTTTCAACAATAAACTGATCTAATTTGACTCTAACTAGAATCTCTTTTACGATTCTTCCGGCCACTTTACCTATTATGAAACCTATTATTAGCCACACTATTGCTAATATTAAGGATGGTAGCCCTATTAGGAAGCTGTCCCATAATGTTAAGAGTACGTCTTGCACTACCATTTTTTCACCTAAAACTTTATCTATTTCCTTATTTATAAATCTAATCGAAGAGAATGAATCTAAATATCATTCTTAAAAGAATAAAACCAAATAAAAAAGAAAAAGCAGCTTTAGAAAAATTCAGCAACAAGCTAGTAAAAAAATTTGAAAAAATAACAAAAAGAGCAAAGCCGCTGATTTGTGGCTCGGCTGCCAAAGATACTTGGCTATCGAAAAGGAAAGAATTAGACCTATTTTTGCTCTTTGATCCCAATATTTCAAGAAAACAGTTGGAAAGGGATGGTTTAAAGCTTGCAAAAAAACTTGTGAAGGCCTTTAATGGAAAATATCAGATAGCTTTTGCAGAGCATCCCTATCTAAGGGGATGGATAAAAGGATATGAAGTTGATATAGTACCTGCATACTCAATTGAAAATCCTGAAAAAATAAAGTCTGCTGTTGATAGAACACCTCACCACGTGAAATTTGTTAAAGAAAAATTGAAGAATCCTGATGAAGTTAGGCTGTTAAAACAGTTTTGCATAGCGAACAAATGCTATGGTGCTGATATAAAAACTCAAGGTCTTTCAGGTTACTTGTGTGAGTTATTAATAATAAAATATGGAAGTTTTATGAACTGTGTTAAAAGGACTTCGAAATGGAGAGCCGGTCAAGTAATAGTTTTTATTTCCTTTGACAAAGACTTTATATTAAAAAAATTCAAGGATACTCTAATTGTTATAGATCCGGTTGATAAGAACAGAAATGTTGGCGCTGCAGTTTCTGCTGAGTCATTTTATAAATTTGTTAAAGCAAGTAAAGATTTTGTTGAAAAACCAAGTAAAAGTTTCTTTTTCCCTCAAAAAACAAAATCTTATTCTTCTGCTAAAATTATTAAGGAAATTAAGAAAAGGGGGACAAAATGGTACTTGATAAGATTCAAGAGCCCCAAAATATTAGAAGATGTTTTATATTCGCAAATGAGGAGATGTGCAAAGGCTATAGAAAATCTATTAATAGAAAATGGTTTCAGAATTTTGAGAAAGGGTTTTTATTGTAATAAAAACTGTAATTTAGTTTTTGAAATGGAGATATGGCAAATTCCGAGAATATCAAAAAATGTTGGTCCTAATATTTTCAGTAAACATGCAGAAGAATTCCTAAAACATTACAAAAACAAAAAGGTTTTTATTGAAGGAGAGAATTGGGTTGTTGAGACAGAGAGGAAATTTACGACTATTTTACATTTTCTGAAGAATTTATTTAAAAAATCAAAAAAAGGTCTATTGAAAAAAGGTATACCAAGTAAAATTGCTCCAGCGATTAAAAATTGTAAAATTTATAGTGGGGGAAATTTCTTAAAACAAATAAAGAATTCATCAAAGGATTTCAGAATATTTTTAAAAGAATGGTTTGAAAAGGATTTATTTTAAGTGATTAAATGCCAGAACCAATTAACATAATTTTTTTAGGAACTGGATCTGCTGTACCGTCTTTAAGAAGAAGACATCCAGCAATACTTTTTCACTACGGATCTAATTACATGCTTTTTGATTGTGGAGAAGGAACACAACTACAATTACAAAAAGCAAGAGTTTCACCTATGAAAATAAAGAGAATATTTATAACCCACTGGCATGCAGATCATTTTGCTGGTTTACTTCCTTTGATAGAAACTTTGCATTTATCTAGGAGGAAAAATCCTTTAGAAATCTATGGTCCAGATGCAACAAGGTTTGTAGATGCTTTAGTTGAACTGAGTTATTGGGGAATTGGCTTTGAGATAATTGCACATGAGTGTGGAGAGAATGAGGAAAAGGAAATAGAAAAACTAATAGAGAATGATTCATATGAAATTTATTCTATAAAGGTTAAGCATTCTGTTCCTGCTGTTGGATATTGTTTTAAAGAAAAAGATCACTGGAACATTGATGTTAAAAGGGCTAAAAAATTTGGCTTAACTGGAAAAAAGTTAAGAGAAATAAAAGAAAGAGGAAAAATAAAGGTTGGAAGAAAGGTTGTAAAACTAAAAGATATTGCAAAAAAGAAGGTTGGAAGAAAGGTTGTTTATTCTGGTGATACTGAAATTTGTAAGACTTTATTAAATTTTTCTAAAAAAGCTGATATACTGATACATGATGCAACATTTATTGAATCCCCAGAAACGCAAAGACCTCACACAAGTGCTGTAGATGTTGCAAAAATGGCAAAAAAGTATAAAGTAAAAAAGTTAATATTAACCCATTTTAGCAGAAGGTATAAAACAGTTAAGGAAATTATAGATGCTGTCAAACCAATTTTTAAAAATGTTATTGTAGCTCAGGATATGATGAAAATAATTTTGAAATGATTTTATGCAAGTTTTGAAAACTATTAATTTGTTAAAAAAGAATTATCCAAATGCGAGATATTATTTGAACTTTTCTAATCCTTTAGAACTTTTGATTGCTGCTATACTCTCCGCCCAGGTGAGAGATGAAGTTGTGAATACAACAACACCTAAAATTTTTGAGAAATATAAAACTGCTAAGGATTATGCTAAAGCTGATTTAGAAGAATTTGTAAATGAAATAAGTTCTGTCACATTTGCCAAAAATAAAGCTAAAAATATAATAAATGCTTGTAAAATTATTGTTGAAAAATATAATGGGAAAGTTCCGGATACAATTGAAGACTTAGTTTCTTTGCCTGGAATTGGAAGAAAAACTGCAAATACAATTTTGATAAATGCATTTAACAAAATACAGGGAATACCTACTGATACCCATGTGATAAGAATTTCTTACAGACTTGGTTGGACGAAAAGCAAGAAACCAGAAGAGATTGAACAAATTTTAATGAAAGTTATTCCAAAAAAAGATTGGAAAAAAATTGCTTACTTGTTAAAAGCTCATGGGAGAGCTATTTGTAAGGCGCCTATCCCTTTTTGTAGTAAATGTTTTTTGAATAAATTGTGCCCAAAGAAAGGAGTAACAAAAAAGTTGTGATTTAATGTCATTAAAAAAATATGAGAAAAAAAGAAATTTTGATAAAACTCCTGAACCTGAAGGAGAAGTAACTAAGAGCTTTTGTGAAAAAATTGTTAAGGAATATAAAGGAAAGAAATTGGAGAGGCCTGTTTTTGTTATCCAAGAACATCATGCCTCTCATCTGCATTGGGATCTTAGGTTAGAATTCGATGGGGTTTTAAAGAGTTGGGCAGTTCCAAAAAAGCCTTCAAAAGATCCTAAAGTAAAAAGATTGGCTGTTCAAGTTGAAGACCATCCTATCGAATATGCTTGTTTTGAAGGAATTATACCTGAAGGTAATTATGGGGCTGGAAAAGTCAAAATATGGGATAAAGGAAGCTTTGAATTAATAAGTAAAAAGAAAAATAAGATAATTTTAAATATCAAAGGAAAGAAATTAAAAGGAACATATGTTTTATTAAGATTCAGACCACCAAAAAATTGGTTATTTTTTAAGAAGAAGGAATAAGATTTAAATGGAAATTCATTTAGGACCAAGTGGTGTTCCAATATCTTGTAAATCTAGTAGCTCTATAGATGGTGTTAAAAGGGTTGCTGAACTAGGATTGAATGCGATGGAAGTTAGCTACACTCATGGAATACACATGTCTTTAGAGACTGCAAAAGAATTAGGAAATGTTGCAAAGGATTTGAATGTTGAGCTTTCAATTCATGTTCCTTATTTTATTAATTTAGCGAGCAAAGATGAAGAGAAGATAAAAGCAAGCAAGAAAAGAATTTTAGATTCTTTAGAAAGGGGGGTTTTAATGAATGCAACTATTGTTGCAGTTCATGTAGGATATTATGGTGGAAACAAGGAAATTTCAACAAAACTGATACTTGAAAATTGTAAAGATATTGATGAAGAAATTGAAACGAACGGTTGGAAAACTCTTTTTGGAATTGAAACAATGGGAAAACAAAAGGCTTGGGGAACTTTAGATGAAATAATAAAATTATGTAAGAAAATGAAAAATATCGTTCCATATCTTGATCCAGCACACATGTACGCAAGAGATGGGGGTTTCATAGACTACACCGAAATTTTTGATAAACTAAAAGTATTGAAATTGAAAAAAATTCATTCTCATTTTTCAGGAATAAGATATTCTTTAGTTGGAATTGGAAGAGGTAATGAAATACATCATGTTCCTTTAAAACAAGCAGGGCCAGATTTTGAAGAGTTTGCCAAAGAGGTTTTGAAAAGAAAATTAAATATAACAATAATTTCTGAATCTCCAATACTAGAAAAAGATAGTTTGCTAATGAAGAAAATATTTGAGAAGTTAGGATATAAATTCTAAACTATAAATATTTTTATGTCATTTAAGGCGTATGATTCTCTAAAAACAGAAAAAAATGTCCTTAATATTATTAAAAAACATCATAAAGCCGATATTATAGGTTTTGTAGAAAGGGGAGATGGTTCAATTAAAATAGAATCTTTATTCAGTGATAAAACAATCACATTTTAATTATTCCTTTTCTTCAATCAAGAGGGCATTTATGACTCTTTCTTGAAAAAATCTACTTCCAGATTTTGTTGGTATTTCAAAGATTTATTCTTTTCGTTGATATATCACTGATGTTTATTTACGCTTATTAATTAAAACAATAAAGGTCGATGTATTTGCGATGTTCTTCAATACTACGTTTTTTTAACAATAATAACAAAAGAAGGTGCCTATGTTTGTCAATTGATCTATCTATCAAACAATTTATCTTGATATAGCTTTATAATGTTAATTAATTATTTTTAGCAAAAAAAACGAAGGAATGAAGGTAGTCTGTATGGAAGTAGGTGGTTTGGAATAAGACTAGACAGTTATAAACAGGTAGTTTAATGTGTATATTTATGTCGAATGTTATAACGTCGTCAGTAATGTTTTTTAATTATTTTTAAAAAAGTCAAAATACTTATTAATAAAAGTAAAAAATAAAACTTACTTCTTAATTGAAGTCTTGGGAGGTGAAACTAATGGAAGAAGAAAAAAAAGAAGTAGAAACTGGAGTTAAAAAAGAAACTGCAGAAGCTACTAAAGAAACAGAAACTAAACAAGAAACACAACCCCAAAAAGAAACTAAAGAAACTGAAAAGACAACAGAAAAGAAGGAATAATTATTCCTTCTTTCATAAATTTTTTTATAAGAACCAAAGTTATTAATGTTCTCAAGATAAATAATAAAAAGATAGACATGAAAATAAGATGCCATCATGATGTTAAAATAGAAGTTTTGTTAAAATTATTCGAAGCAACGACTAAAAAAACCATTTCAGAAAAAACAAGATTAAAGTCCAAGAAGATAAATAAAATTTTAGAAGATTTTAAAAATAGAAATTTTATTCAAGAGCTTAAAACTAAAGATGGACAAGTATTATATCACACAACTCCAAAAGGTAGAGAACTTGTTAAAGATTTTAAAAATGTAGTAGAACGTCTTGAAGGAGAAGAAAATAATGAAAAAAAGAAATGATAAAAAGATCATCATTAAAGAAAAACTTTTTTGTCCTTTATGTGGTAGTGATCGCATTAGAAGGCTTGTAAGTGGAAAATATAAATGTTTACTTTGTAAAGTATATTTTTCTAAACCTAAGAAAACAAAAATAAAACTTAGAAAGAGACCAAGATACATAGGATAGTTTGTAAAGATTTATCCATTTTCAGAAAGTCTTCTTTCAACTTTTTTCTGTATGTCAAGTGTTTTAATCAATTCTTTAAACCTGTTTCTTATAGTAACCTCTGTAACACCAATTGCATCAGCAACTTCCCTCTGAGTTCTTTTTTCCCCTCCCAAAACTGCAGCTATGTATAGAGCAGCTGCAGCTACTCCTGTTGGTCCTTTACCAGAGGTAGCTCCATATTTTTTAGCTTTTTTTAAGAGCCTTATTGCCTTTGCCTGAACTTTATCACTCAAACCAAGCATGGAAGCAAATCTAGGAACATAAGTTTCTGGTAAGGCCGGCAAAATCCTTAATTTTAATTGTCTAGCTATGTATCTGTATGTTCTACCAAGTTCTCTTTTTTCCACCCCTGTCGCTTCTGATATTTCCTCTAAAGTTCTCGGTGTTTTCAATTTTCTACAAAAAACGTATAACAATGCAGCTATTACAGATTCCATTGATCTTCCTCTTACTAAACCTTTATCAACAGCATCTTCATATTTTCTTGCAACTTCTTCATGGACAGTTCTAGGTAAACCTAAAAAAGAAACTATTCTCTGTAATTCAGATAAAGCAAAAGAAAGATTCCGAGCCTTTGATTGAACGAGTCTCTTTTGCCATTTCCTTAACCTGTAATATTGGGGTCTTTTCGATGGAGCTACTCTAAATAATTCTCCTCTCCCTCTTCCAATTTCTGTTGTTAGTCCTTTATCATGTTTGGTATGAGTTAAGGGAGCGCCTCCTCTTGTTCTTTTCTCTCTTTGTTCTGCATCAAAAGATCTCCATTCAGGTGAAGTATCTATTACTTTATCTCTTAAAATTAAACCACATTTTGAACAAACAATTTCTCCTCTAGTTTTATCTATAATAAAATTTTTAGAACCACATTCTGGGCATTTTCGAATTCTCCAAATCCTTATTGATTTTTTTAACTTTTTTGGCTTAGTTTTCATATTATCATATTTATTGTTTATGAGATGATAGAAGATATTTGAAATAACTTCCACCGTTTAAGATATAATAACTTTTATAATTATTTAATTATTTATAAATAATTCAGTTAGAAATTTTATAAATAAAGTAAGATAATTTATCCTATAATCTTATAAAAGGAGGTAATTAAATGACATGGGAAAATGAGACACCAGTTTATGCTGAAGAAGTAAATGTTTTAGGTAGACTTAAGGTATCTAAATCCAATAATGAAAAAGATGCATATATAAGACTAAGATTTTTAGATTTTGTCTCAAAAAATGTTGTTGCTGATGTGATATTAAATCTAATAACAGCCAAGCAACTATCTAAGATACTAACTAAAACTATAGAAAAAACAGAAAAAGCATTAAAAAGTGGGAAAGTATCAAAAAATATCATAAGAATGCAAACAACAGAAATGACAGAAACAGAACGAAGATATATTGGTTAAATTTTTATGAAAATTTGATATAATTTATATTTATTTGAATAAAATAAATTTTATATCTAGTAATTTACTTTTTCTTCACTTCGTCAATCAAGAGGGCATTTATGACTCCGTTTTGTCCTGGTCTAGAAACAACTTTAGCCAAACCTAATTCAGTTTTTATTATAGCTCCTTTGGTTATTATTCCCATTCTAACAAAGTGTGGATTGGCAGGATTATCTTCAACATCTATTATTTTAACGACCTTTGCTTTTCCTGATGGATCAAAAACATTTGCTTTGTCAGTTTGAAGAAGTCTTTGTTTTTTTATTTTAGCCAAACCCTCAACAGTCTTTTTTCTTGTTTCCTCTATTCTTACGGGAATAAAATCTTTACCAAAATCTCTTTTTTTCTTTTTTCTTTTCTTCTTATACAAACCTCCAGTAGTTTTTCTTTTGCTTCTCCATTGTGTTATTGCCATTTAAATCACTTTAAGAATTATTGACCACTATATTTAAATATATTAATACAATATCTGTAATATAGTTTTAATTTGTTGGTAGAGATGACAAGACCATTAGATGTTTTAGATAAAGCGAAAGAAAAAAGAGTGATGATAAAACTAAAGAACGGAATGGAAATCACAGGAGTCCTAAAAGCATTTGACCTACACTTAAATCTTTGGTTAGAAGAAGCTGAACAAACAAAGGATGACACAAAGATAAAGGCTGGTTCAATGCTTGTTAGAGGAGATACAATAATTTACGTTTCACCTCAATAATTTTTTCTGTGATGTCTATGGCTAAAGGAACGCCTTCTTTTGGTAAACACCAAAAAATCACACATATAAGATGTAGACGCTGTGGTAAACACACTTATCATGTTCAAAAGAAAAAATGTAGTAGTTGTGGATATCCTTCTTCAAAATTAAGAAAATATAATTGGGCTTGGAAAGACACTTTAAAGAAGAATAGGAAGAAGTAATTTTATAAATTCTTTTTCTCAATTCGTTTTATGGGCCCATAGCTCAGTTGGTAGAGCGACCGGCTCTTAACCGGTAGGTCGCGGGTTCGAATCCCTCTGGGCCCATATTTAAATTTCTAACTCTCCAATTATTTTTGATATAAATGATGAATGAAGATTGTAGTGTTGCAGATAAAACAGTGGAATTAGTAATAAACATAATTAAAGACATGCATTCTACCGAGCGGTCTTATATGCCCCCAATCCCTCTGCAAAGAGTTCAACCACATCAGTTTTCAAAATATGAACAAAGGAAAATAGTTCCACCAATAACCTATAAAGAGCTTAATCCCCAAAGAAAAAGTTAGTAGGTTTTAATCGAGTTTAAGCGTGCTGAGTTCATATCAAACCTAAAGCATTTTAAGCACGTCTTTCTATAATAAAATTATGAATAGAGTATTTACAGTAATTTTAACTTTGTTGTTACTTGCCATAGGGGTTGTAACAGTATATTCTTATCCTCTAAATATAACAGCAATTTCTCTTGGAATGTTTTTGATAGGAATATCGATCCTAAGTATAGCGATACACATTTATTTCCCCCCACAACGAAAAGAGGTCATAATAAGGGTTGTAGAATCGAAAAAAGTTCAAAAAAGGCCAGTAAAAAGGAGAAGAAAAGTAAAAAAACGTAGAAAAAAGAAAAAAAGATAGAAATAACGACAAACAGTAAAGTTTATAAATAGTAACTACAATAATAGAAATTACATTTTTGTGTTTAACTCGTTAGTTAGAGTAATCTATGTGGTGATGGGTTGGAGGAAGATATTAACATTCTGAGGCATCGATTGGTTCCTAAACACATTATTTTGAATGATAAAGAGAAAAAAGAGCTTCTTGAGGAATTGAAGGTAAAGCCTAAACAATTACCAAAAATATTGACAAAGGACCCTGTTGCTAAGGCTATAGGTGCAAAGGAAGGCGACATATTAAAGATAATTAGAAATTCTCCAACAGCAGGAAAAACCACATATTATAGAATTGTCGTAAAGAGCTGAAAATATGAAAAAAATAGTGGATAAATTTAAAGACGATGTTGGCCTTGTCAGATTTCAAATAGAGAGTTATAATGATTTCATTGACAACAGATTACAAAAGATCATAGATGAGATAGGAGAAATAAAACCTGAAGTACCTGAAATAGGGGAACTTGTTATAAAATTTGGAAAAATTACAATTGGTAAGCCTTGTATAAAAGAGGCAGAAGGTGCTGTCAGAGAAATTGCACCAATGGAAGCTAGATTAAGGGACCTCTCATATACAGTCCCTATATACGTTGAGGCTACACCTATTGTTAATAAGGTAGAACAAGAAACTATCAATGTTTTTCTTGCTGAATTGCCTGTAATGCTTAAATCAAAAATTTGTCCACTGAGCAAGCTGTCTAGGGAAGAACTAGAATCAAAAGGAGAAGACCCTGAAGATCCAGGAGGATATTTCATTATAAATGGGACAGAAAGAGTTTTGGTTTTGATTGAGGAAATAGCCCAAAACAGAATGATACTTGAAAGGCAAAATGTTGGGAATTATACAGAATTAATAAGAATAAATTCTGAGAGGAACGGTTTTGTACAAAGACATACGATTGAAAGAAAAAATGATGGTTCTATTTATATTTCATTTGCTAATATCCGCAGACTACCAGTTGTTGTTTTACTTAAACTTCTTGGATTAGAAAAGGATAAAGATGTAGTTAGTGGGTTGGGCAATGAAAAAATAGTAAATGATTTTTATGTTAACCTTTATGAAACAGATGTTCAAACACAAAGACAAGCATTAGAATTTATTGGTAAACATCTAAAGATTTTACAAAAAGAATATAGAAAGGAGAGGGTTGAACAAATAATTGACAAATATCTTCTTCCGCACTTAGGACAAGAATCAAAAAACAGAATGGAAAAGGCAAATTATCTTTTAAAGGCTGTTAAAAAAATAATAGAACTTTCTTTAGATATCATACCTGAAGATGATTTAGATCATTATGGCAACAAAAGAATCAAACTGTCCGGAGATTTACTAGAATTACTCTTTAGATCTATTCTTGTTGGGAGATGGGGATTGATAGCAAGAATAAAATATAATTACAGAAAAATGGCCAAGAGGGGTAAATTACCTCCTGTTCAAACAATTGTTGAAGCAAATGTTGTAACAAACCAATTGGTATCAGCAATGGCAACTGGTTCTTGGATTGGTGGAAGAACGGGTGTATCTCAAAGACTAGAAAGAAAAAATTACATAACTTCTCTTTCTCACACAAGACTTGTATTATCGCCCCTGACTTCAACTCAAGAACATTTTGAGGCAAGAGAACTACATCCAACCCATTGGCAGAGATTTTGCCCATCAGAGACCCCAGAAGGTCCAACAATAGGATTGAGAAAACATTTATCATTGTTTGCCGAGATAACTAAAGGTATAAATCCAAATGAGGAAAAAAAATTAATTTCTAGTCTAAAATTAGATAAAGAGGGGTTTGATGTATATTTAGATGGTGTTCCAATCGGATATATCGCTGACGGAGAAAAGTTTGTTGGAGATTTGAGAAATAAAAGAAGGGAAAGAAAAATATCAGGGGGAACTAATTTTGTTTTCTATCCTCATTTAAATGAAGTTAGAATAAATACAGATGCTGGAAGGGTTAGGAGACCTTTAATAATTTTAGAAAATGGAAAACCAAAACTCACAGAAGAACAAATGGACAAATTGTTTAGGGGAGAAATAGATTGGTATGATTTAATAGAAACTGGTTGTATAGAATACCTTGATGCTGAGGAAGAAGACTCTGCTCTTGTTGCTTTAAAAAATGGAATAAAACCATCTCATACTCATTTAGAATTAACATTAACAGGAATACTTGGCATACCCGCCAGTCTACTCCCATTTGCACAGCACAACAGAGGAGATAGAGTAAACCTTGGGGCAAAAATGATCAACCAAGCATTAGGATTATATCAATCTAATTTCTTTGTAAGAAGTGATACAAAATCAAACATTTTAATTTACCCACAATCGCCTATAGTTGAAACAGATACAACAGAACTTGCCGGTCTAAATCATCATCCTGCGGGCCAGAATGTTGTTGTTGCTTTAATGTGCCACAAAGGATACAATATGTTTGATGCTGTAGTTTTTAACAAAGCGTCTATCGAAAGGGGTTTGTTCAGATCATCTTTTTATAGAATTTATTCAGCAGAAGAAAAGAGATATTGGGGTGGCCAAGAAGATCGAATAGGTATTCCTGAAAAGAATGTTAGGGGTTATAGAGGTGAAGATTCTTATAATCATTTAGGAGAAGATGGAATAGTACCACCGGAAACTTCTATCTCTAGCGATGATGTTCTAATAGGAAGGACATCACCATTAAGATTCTTGTCTGCAAACGAACTAATGTCTGGAATTGCAAATGAGAGAGAAAGTTCAATAATTATGAGACATGGAGAAAAGGGAGTTGTTGATAGAGTTTTCTTAACAGAAACGCAGAATGGGAACAAACTTGTTAAAGTTGCTATAAGAGATCTGAGAATTCCTGAACTTGGAGATAAATTTGCTTCTAGACATGGGCAAAAGTCTGTTATAGGTTTGATTGAACCACAAGAAAACTTACCCTTCACATCATCTGGTTTAACACCAGATGTTATACTCAATCCGCACTCAATCCCATCAAGACAAACAATAGGTCAATTATTAGAAATGTTAGCTGGAAAAATAGCTTCGTTGGAAGGTAAGAAAACTAATCGTTCTCCATTTAAGATTACAAATGAAGTGGATATGAGAAAGACTTTAAATGAATTGGGCTTCAGAAGCGATGGAAAAGAAATTTTATACAATGGTATAACTGGAGAGAAATTTGAAGTTGAAATATTTATCGGTGTTTTCTATTATCAAAAATTAGACCATATGGTAGCGAACAAAATACAAGCCAGATCAAGAGGTCCTATAACACTTTTAACACGACAACCAACAGAAGGAAAAGCAAAAGAAGGAGGTTTAAGGTTGGGTGAAATGGAAAAGGATTGTTTTATTGCTCATGGTGCTGTATTAACGTTAAAAGAAAGGTTTGATTCTGATAAAGTTGAAGTACCTATTTGTAAGAAATGTGGCATAGTTGCTGTTTGGAGTAGAAGCCAAGAGAAGAATATTTGTCCGGTCTGTGATGGAAGTAATGTTGCAGATGTGGAAATGGCCTATGCATTCAAACTTATGCTTGATGAATTGAAAACCATGTTGATTTATCCAAAGCTTAACATTTTGGGAAATAAAATAGATTCAATAGATTTTCAATTATTATCACCACAAATGATAAAAAAGATGGCTTCAGCAGAAATAGTAAAAGCAGATCTTTATGATAATGATGGATTTCCTTTAGAAGGAGGAGTAATGGATCCAAGGCTCGGGGTAATAGATCCCGGTCTAAGATGTAGGACTTGTGGAAAAGGTATGGGAACAGACCTTGGACATTTTGGTTACATAGAATTAACAAAACCTATTATTCATGTACTGTATTCAAAACTGATTTACAAAATATTGAAAATGGCTTGCAGAGGCTGTGGAAGAGTTGTTTCTTCGTCTCCAAGCACGACAATAAAGAAATGCCCTTATTGTGGTGAAGAACTAAAGAAGATAAAATTTATAAAGCCATACACATTTTTTGAAGGAAACGAAGAAGAGGAAACTGTGTTAACACCACTAAATATAAGAGAAAGATTTGAAAAAATACCAAATGAAGATTTAGAAGTTTTAGGAATAAATGGAGGTAGGCCTGAGTGGTTACTAATAACTTTGTTACCGGTTCCTCCTGTAACAATGAGACCTTCAATAACATTAGAAACTGGAGAAAGGAGCGAAGATGATTTAACTCACAAACTTGTTGATATAATTAGAATAAATCAAAGATTGAGAGAGAATATAGAGATAGGGGCACCAGATTTCATAATAGGAGACCTCTGGGAATTACTACAATATCATACTGCTACATTCTTTAGTAATAGTTTGTCTGGAATACCAGCTGCAAGACACAGATCTGGAAGACCATTAAAAACTTTGGCTGATAGGTTGAAATCAAAAGAAGGAAGATTCAGACACAATTTGACAGGTAAGAGAGTCAACTTTTCTGCAAGAACTGTCATATCACCAGATCCCTGTATTAGTATAAACGAAGTTGGCGTTCCACTAGTTATTGCAAAGGAGTTAACGATTCCAATAGTTGTTAATGAAAATAATATTGAATACTTAAAAGAATTAGTATTGAGTTCACCCCATTGGCCGTCTGCCAATTATGTTGTAAGACCTGACGGAAAAAGGAAAAAAATAACAGAAGAAACAAAAGAAGAAATCATAAAAGAGTTAGTGCCTGGTTATATTGTTGAAAGACAAATTAAAAACGATGATATTGTCCTATTTAATAGACAACCCTCTTTACATAGAATGTCAATAATGGCTCATAGAATAAGGGTAACTCCTTGGAGAACCTTCACAATAAATCTTTGCACTTGTGCACCTTACAACGCAGACTTTGATGGAGACGAGATGAATTTGCATGTCCCTCAAACAGAAGAGGCACAAACAGAGGCAAAGCTTTTAATGGAAGTACAAAGACACATAAGATCTCCTAGATTTGGCGGTCCAATAATAGGTTGTAAGGAAGATCATATATCCGGATGTTATAAACTAACACACAAAGATACTTTTCTGTCTAGGGAAGAAGCATTCAAATTATTGTGTGATACGGGATTAAATGTGGAATTACCAAAGAAGAGTAAGTTTACAGGAAAGGAAGTTTTTAGTTTCCTTTTGCCAAAAGGCTTATATATTAAATTTAAGGCAAAGGTTTGTGGTTGTGATAAATGTATCAAAGGTACTTGCCCAAGTGATGGTTATGTGGTTGTTAGAAATGGTGGGTTGGAAAGAGGAGTAATAGATTCAAAGGCAATAAGTTCAGAACATGGAAAACTCATTGATGTTATAGAAAAGGAATATGGAATGGGCTCAGCCCATAACTTTATAGATAAGGTTTCTTTGATTGGTATAAAGTATCTGGATAAAACAGGATTTACGATTGGGTTAAATGATATTGACCTGACTCAAGAAACAATTAGCAGAATAGATAAGGTAAATGAAAGCGCAGAAAATAATGTTAATGAGTTAATTGAGTTGTACAAAAGGGGAAAAATAGAAATTTTACCAGGGCTAAGTGCAAAAGAGAGTTTAGAAACTAATATATTAAGGATCATTTCAAGAACAACAGAAAAAATCGAAAAAACAATCAAAGATCTATTTGAAGATAACTGTGCAATAATAATGGCTAAGTCTGGAGCCAGAGCATCTATGGCCCATATAACACAATTGAGTGCATCTTTTGGTCAATCGAGGATAATGGGAGAAAGAATTCATAGAGGTTATAAAGGTAGAACTCTTTCACACTTCAATATAGGAGATTTATCAGCACAATCACATGGTTTTATAAAGAATAGTTTTAAGTCTGGGTTAAATCCATTTGAATTCTTCTTTGATGCAATTTCAGGCAGAGAATCATTGATGGATAAGTCTTTGAGAACAAGACATAGTGGATATTTGGAAAGAAGATTAATGAATGCATTACAAGATTTAATAATCGATTATAATTATACTGTAAAAGATAATAGGAAAATACTAATCCAATTTGCACCAGGCGAAGATAAAATGGATCCTTCGAAATCTGATTGGGGATTTTTAGATGTAAAATCAATTGTTCAATCTGTTATAAGGTGAGATTATGAAATTAAAAGAAGCAGAGGCAATATTACCGGAAAAAGTAATTAAAGACTTGAAAGAAGCATTTAAAGAATTCAAGCTTAAAGGATCACAAAAACAAAAGGCACTTAAAAAAGTTGTTGAAATTTATAGAGAGAGTTGCTATGAACCCGGAGAAGCCATAGGCGTTGTGGCAGCTCAGAGTCTTTCAGAGCCAGCAACACAAATGACAATGAGAACTTTCCACATAGCTGGTGCTGCCGAGATAAAAGTAACTTTGGGTTTACCTAGAATGATTGAAATATTTGATGCGAGAAGAACTCCAAAGACTCCAACCATGATAGTTTACCTAAAAAGAAACTATAATACAATGGAAAAGGCGCAGAAAATTGCATCAGAAATACAAGAAACAAAGTTAGCAGACATTTCTATTGAACCAACTGTTGATTTACTAAATATGCAAATCGAACTTCAAATAGATAGTAAAACCTTGAGAGAAAGAGATATAAAAATAAAAAAAGTTATTGAAGTCTTAAAAGAAGATACAAAGGATATTAAAGTAAAGGTTACAAAAGAAAGGATAATAATAAAACCAAAAGAAGAAATAACAATAAGACAATTACAAAAATTGAAAACAAAGGTTCTGAAAAAGCGTGTTAAAGGAGTAAAGGGAGTTTCCGAAGTTAGGGTCTTTCAAAAGGATTCTGAATGGGTTATAAATACATTGGGCAGCAACCTTGCAAAAGTCTTAGAAATCAAAGGAGTTGACACCACTAGAACTACATCAAACAACATACATGAAATTTTAAAGGTTCTTGGAGTTGAGGCTGCTAGACAGGCAATTGTTGAATTTGCCTCAGAGACTTTAAAAGAAGGTGGTTTGGATGTTGACATAAGACACATACTGCTTGTTTCAGATGCTATGACATCTGATGGTAATATAAAATCAATAGGTAGATATGGTGTTGCCGGTTCAAAAGGTTCAGTTTTAGCAAGAGCAAATTTTGAAGAGACAATAAAACACTTGACTCGTGCAGCAGTAAAAGCTGAAAGGGATAATTTAGATTCTATAATAGAAAATGTAATGATAAATCAAATTGTTCCTGTTGGAACTGGAATGTTTGATCTTATATTCAAACCAAAGGAATAATTTTAAATTATTTGACCTTCTCATTTATATTTTAGATTCACGATAAATTTAAAAGAATTAAAAAGAATAAATGATTTTATGTCAGAAGAATTAAGAAGTTCGTTGAGAGAAAATAAAGTTTTTATTGGGAGTAAACAGACTATTAAAAATTTAAAATTAAAGAATGTTAAGTCTGTTATAATAGCAAATAATTGTCCTGAAAATATAAAAAAGGACATAAATTATTATGCAAAATTGTCCGGCGTAAAGGTTGAAAGTTTTGATGGTACAGCAAGACAACTTGGAACGTTTTGTGGAAAGCCGTTTCCAATAGCCTCGTTAGCGATAAGAGTGAAGTAAATGAGAAAATTTGATACAGACACAATAAGGCTGATAACTGCATTTGAAAATATAACTGATACAGAAGTTAGAGATTGTATTTTTTCTGATACAATCTACTTTCTTGTAAATACAGGTAAAATTGCTGTATCAATTGGTAGAAATGGACAAAGAATAAAAACTGCTGAAAAAATGCTGAAAAAACCAATAAAGGTTTTTGAATGGAATGAAAATTCAAAACAATTCATAAAAAACATGATACCTTACGCTAAGAAAATAACAATTCAGAAAGACAAAGCAATTGTTTCTCTAAATTCTGAGAAAAGAGGTGCTGTAATAGGCAAATCTGGAAACAATATAAAGGCAATAAGAGAATTCTTGCTCAGAAACAGCAAAATAAAAGAGTTAAAAATTCTATAAGAAAGCTTTTACAAAACTATAAACTAATATCAATAAAACTAAAAATGTTATTGTCATAACAATTTGCTTTGATCTTCTTTTAGCAAATTCGTCTGTAATGGCTTCTATCATTAAGCCTCCGTCCAATGGATAAATTGGAAGTATATTAACTATCCCAATTGCAAGAGAAAATAATGATATCATATACAATAACCATAAAATTGGTAAAAGAATTTGTTTATTAACTCTAAATGTTGGCGTGAAAATTACACCCATGTATGTTGTGTTTGTTGTTTCATTAAAAGCTACTTTAACATTGTAAATTTTACCATCAGCCTTTATATTTACAGTTTGATTAGGTTTAATTTCACCAACCTCATCAAACAAGTAACTCGTCTGGTTTAGGTATTCTATGTAAGTTGTTGTAACAGGTTTTCCATTTGCCTCTGTTATCATCATATTTGGCCTCAACCCTGCCATCCCTGCAGGTCCTGATGGAGTGACATTTAACAATAACAAACCAGGATTAACAGAAAGAGGCCATATGGCGTACATACTTAAATAGAATATTATAAATGAAACAACAAAATTTGCAAACGAACCAGCAGCGAATATTCTAAGCTTTGTCATTATTTTTGATCTCTTAACCTCGTTTTCATCAGGCTCAACAAATGCTCCTGGAAAAATCACCAATAGAAGTAGCCCAACAGATTTTAATTTAATTTTTTCAGCCCTTGCAATTATTCCATGAGAAAGTTCATGTGGAACAAGTATAGAAAATATCACAATGATCCATGTCCAGAAAGGTATTCCTATATACCATTCCTCAACTGAGACTTCAGATGACAATGAAGGTAGAACTAATTGGACCTGTGGCTGAAAAATAAACAAAATGTAGGTTCCTTGTAACATGTAAAAAAAGCAAATTAAAATAGCAAACGTTCCAACAATTTTCCAAAATAAAGGAGATATTTTAGCTATTCTGTCTATGAGGTTTCTAAATCTCTTTGTTCTCCTCATTATCAAAATGAATTTGAAATCTATATTTTTTCTATCTTTATATATCAATATTCCTAGAATTGCAAAAAATATTATTACAGACAAAGTGTATAAATCCATATGCTCTTTTTATGAGTGGTAATATAAATATTTTAAATATAACAAACTATAACGAGGTTTTAATGGCAGAAGAACCATTTTGGTCAGATGAAATAGCTAAACTAATTTTGAATAGAAAGAGATATAACTACATAGATAAAGAAGTAAAATTGCCTGAAGTTCTTGTTATAAAAAGCTCTACATCGATATCAGGTGTACCACACATAGGAAATGCTTGTGATGTTATTAGACACGATGCTGTTGTCAGATCTTTGAAAGAAAGAGGAGCAAAAGTCAAATTAGTATGGACAGCAGAGGACATGGACGCCTTAAGAAAAGTGCCTGCTGGAATACCAAAAAGTTATGAGGAATATTTGGGGATGCCTGTAGTTGATATTCCTTGTCCAGAAGGATGTTGTAAAAGTTATGCCAAGCATTTTTCTGAAAAATTTGTAAAGAGTTTAAGAGAAAATTTTGGAACAAATCCCGAATATCTGTCAACATCAGAAGAATATAGAAAAGGAACGTTTTCAAAATGGATAAAAATAGTTTTTGAAAATATAGAAAAAATAAAAGATATTTTGAATAAAAGCAGGAAAACACCCTTGCCAAAAGACTGGAGTCCTTGGAAGCCTGTTTGTGAAAATTGTGGAAAATTGATGACAACAAAAGTGACTAGCATAGGAGATAATATTGTAAGATACTCTTGTGAAGACTATCAGTTCAAACCGTTCGAAAAAGAGGCCTACACAAAATTAAAGGGATGTGGTCATAAGGGTGAGAGTGACTTGAAGAATGGAAAATTGTTATGGAGAATAGAGTGGGGCATGTTATGGGCTAACTGGAAAATCGTTTTTGAAGGTTCTGGGAAAGAACATTTCATGCCAAGTGGCTCTTTTTGGAGTGCTGGTGAAGTCTGTGAGAAAATATTTGATTGGCCAGAGCCATACCCAGGAAAAAACATGATACAGCCTTATGAATACTTAACTGTATCTGGAGAAAAAATGTCTGCTTCAAAGGGAAATGTTATAGCAACTTGGGAATGGCCGGAATTTGCACCGCCCCAAATACTAAGATTAATTTTCCTTAAAAGACCCAACAGAGTGAGAGACTTCTCTTATGAGGACATTCCTAAATATATTGATGAGTTTTATAGTCTACAAAGAATTTATTTTGGTGAAGAGTTTTATGATAAAAAAGAGGCACCTCGTTTGAAAAGATTGTATCAAATGAGTGAAATAGAAGTGCCAGAAAAAATACCAATTCAAATTCCATTTGATTATGCTGCAATGGTTTCTAATATGTTTCCTGAAGAAGAGCTTTTGGAAAAATCTATTCAACTCTTTAAGTCTACAGGTCATTTGAAAGAAGAAATTTCAGAAGGTGAAAAAAATAAAATAAAAGAAATATTGTACATGACGAAAAACTGGTTAATAAAATTCGGTGGCGATAAGTATAAAATAAAACTTTTGGAAAAACCTACAAATGAAATCCTACAAAAATTAAATAATAAACAGAAACAGGCTTTAAATATTTTGGCAAATGATTTGAAGGAATATGAAACAGAAAAAAATATCTATAAAAGGTTTTTTGAAATTGCCAAAGAGGCAGGAATAACTTCAAGAGAATTCTTTAGGGCTGTTTATTTAGTATTGTTAGGTAAACCTTGGGGACCAAGACTGGCCCCATTCATTTTAATAGTGGGAAAAGAAGAGGTAATAAAAAGGCTTGAAGAAATTTAATGACCAAACCTTCTCTGTCTTCTATTATATTCTTCGATACACCTTATCAAATCTCTTTTCTTGAAATCTGGCCAACACTTTCTTAACACTATTAGTTCTGCATAAGAAGCTTGCCAAGGCATGAAATTAGACAATCTTTTAGCTCCACCCGTACGTATTATCAGGTCTAAATCATCTGAAACAAATAAATTCTCTTTTATTGTTTTTTCTGTGACAGTAACAATTCCTGTTTTAAGGGCTTTCCTTGCTATTTTTTTAACAGCGTGTGTTAATTCGAATTTTCCTCCATAGGCAACCATTATGTTAAAAACTCTTTTGTTATATTTTTCTGTTTTTTTCATTATCCTATTCATAGCTTTAACCAAACCTTTAGGAAGTCTTTTCTTATCACCAAGAAAGTTTATTCTTATCTCATATTTATCAAGAAAGCTCATTTTCTCATTTTCAAGTCTCTCAAGTTCTTTTCTGAATAGCTTTAAAAGTTCATCAACTTCCATTTTTGGTCTGTCCAAATTTTCAGTTGATAATACATAAGCAGAAACTCTTGGTATTTTTAATTGTGCACACCATTCCAAGAATTTTTCAAAAAGTTCAGCACCATAGTGGTGTCCTCTCCAGGGCCTTAATTTATGTTTAATAGCCCATCTTCTATTCCCATCTAATATTATACCTAAATGGTTTGGAATAATCATGCCTCTCATGTAAAAGTTATTAGAATTTAACAATTAAAAAGGTTTAAAGTAGTGCGGAGGGCAGGATTCGAACCTGCGAAGGGACTAACCCACAGGAGCCTCAGTCCTGCACCTTAGACCTGACTTGGCTACCTCCGCATAAAAAGAATAAGATATTATAAATTATTAAAATGTTTTCAAATGCTCTGGATTTGCTATTATATTCTTAAATTTACCACCGTCTTTTATCTTAACAATATAGGCTTTTCCTCTCTTTCCCACAACTTCCCCTGACAAACCTTGAAACCTTCTGAAAGGCATGCCTTTTTGAGAAGAAGATTCGATATCAATGACAACCTTTTCACCTATCTTGAATTTTTTAAGAAATTGGTTAACAGTCGCACGCCTAGTCTTTCTAAACTTTTCTCTCGTCCTCTTTCTCGCTCCATGTGATTTTACAACCACAAAAACACCGTTTAATTTAATTAGTTAAAATCTTATAAATTTATATGCTTTTAGTTATAGGCTTAACTGGATTAGCAAGCTCAGGAAAAAGTGAAGTTGCTAATTACTTAGTTAAAAAATACGGATTCAAAAGACTTGTCTTTTCTGATATATTAAGAGAAGAAGCTGAAAAAAGAAATTTATTAGAAAACAAAAGCTATGAAGAACAGAAATACATTTTTTCAAAACTTGGGGAAGAATTAAGAAAGGGGACCGGAAAATGGGATATTCTAGCTGAAAAATTAATTGAAAAAATAAAGTTTGGAAATTTTGAAAGAATAGTTGTTGATGGTTTTAGATCCACTGAAGAGGCTGACCTCTTTAAGAAAAATTTTGAAAATTTTCATCTCATCTTTGTTGATGCTGATGAAAAAATAAGATTTCTGAGAAGAAAAACACAAGATCCCACAGTCACCATCGAAAAATTTAGAAAAAGAGATAAAGAAAACATCGAAATAATGGGTTTAGGAAAAGTTATAAAGATGGCTGATTTTAGAATAAATAATAGCGATCATAGTTTTGAAAACTTATATAAAAGAATAGATAATTTATTAGAAAAAATTAATTACTGATCAGGATAGTCCTCAACTTCATTCTTCAAAATAACCAATTCTACCCCAGCATCTTTAAAGAATTTTCTCGTCAATTCTCCTGTATGGTACATCTTCTCACAAACAACTCTCCTTATTCCAGCATTGATTATCATTTTGGCACAAGTGAAACAGGGCTCAAACTTAGCATATATTGTGGCTCCGTCAGTTGATACCCCATGAAGGGCTGCCTGAATTATGGCATTCTGTTCTGCATGTATAGTTCTTATACAATGTTTTGATATAGAACCATCATGATTTATGACTTCGTGCATCAAATGTCCTACCTCATCACAATGCGGTAAACCAGCAGGAGCACCAACATAGCCTGTAGAGATAATCCTCTTATTCTTAACTATTATTGCGCCATTTCTTCCTCTATCACAAGTTCCCCTTTTTCCAACAATTCTAGCTATTTCCATGAAATATTCGTCCCAAGAAGGTCTTTTGTATTTTTCTTGTTTTTCAGAAATAGTTTCTTTTTTCATAAACATCAGATTGTGATCAAAATTTTATAAGTTTTTTGGTTTTTCAATATGTATAACATCTAATTCTTTTGGAATTGCTTCACAGCCCAATATTTCTGAAACAGAGGGCTTTGTTCTACCTTTATCTCCGGTAACAAGCTCTTTTATATATAGTCCAGCAGAGGCCTTTATTCTAAGTTCTAGGATTTTCTTATTTATTTGCTTATATTTTAAGTCCTTAACCATTCTTTTTCTTATGATATCTGCCCTTCTATGTGAAACCCTGTTTGGAGTCCTTTGTTCTATAAAACCTATAAGCTTCTTTAATTTTTTCAGATCCTTTTTTTCAACTTTTTTACTAAGTTTAACCCTGACTCTATAAGTTTTTTCTCCAGTCTCTGTTTTTATTCTTACAACAGTGCTCTTGTCCGAATGCCTCAAACCCCTAACTTTAACTTTTTTGCTTTTGTTTATGATTCTTTGCATTTTTTTAAAGTCAATTTTCCTAATTTTCGGTTCTATTATTTCTATAACAAAAGCCCTCCAATCCAAACATCTTGCATCAATATCTTCTCTACCAGAGCCTGAAAACTTATTGTTCTTTCCCTTTGTAGCCTTCACTATAGGTTTGGCTATTATCTCTTGGATAGAAGTTTTGTATTTACCAGGAGTACCCCACTTGCTTTGTGGTATTCCCCTAACCATTTTTTTATAAAATCCGAAGATGAACAGTGAATTTATCTGTAATTCCACCTTATTCTTCACAAAATCTGCTAAAACAACAACATCCGGCCTCTTGAAATCTGCTGGTTTATTGAATATATTTCCCAGTCTTATCCCTATTTTCCTATTTATTTCATTTTTTATTGATTCACACCATTCAATTCCTATTTTTTCCCAGATTTTTTCTTCTCTTTTGAATATTTCTTCAGGTAATTTAGAACCTACTAAAAGACTGTTGAACTCAATTTTTTCTAGTTTTTTGCTTGCTTTCTTAACAATACTATCTATTTTGTCAAAAACGTTCTCGCAGAGCCAACATTTTTCAGATTTTTTTATTTTTTTGGAAAATTCTTTGTTTTGCTTGAATTTAAAACCGTAAAAGTTGGAAGGATTTATCTTTGAATAATCTACTTCTCCGTTTTCTATGAGCATGGCTAGAAAATTTCTAATTATTTTGCCTCTTTCCTTGTTAGAAAAACCTGATAATAACCCTGCAAACTGAGAGCCTAAGCAATGATCGCATAAATGATTGTCCAAAATTTTTACAGATTTTTCAATTAATTTCATTTTTATCACAAATCCAGTTTAAGACAGATATACAAGTGCTAGCCAAATAGCTCTTCTTTCCCAATGATATTTTTTCTCCATATCTTAGAGCAAATTTTTCATCATTCTTTGGCATTCCCCAGTTATCTCCTATAACAAAAATAGGTTTATTTTTTAAATTTTTTATTGTTTTTCCCTTTTCGTGAAGAATGTAAAAATTACCCTCTAATTCCTTTATTACTTCTTGAAAGCTTTTTCTAGAAATAAGGACACCATTTGACTCTTTCCATTCTTTATCAAATCTTGTTGACAAAGATTTTTTTATCAACTTAGCAACAGATCTC
>Ga0209636_10000322_pt1 | contig 44562 bp, 35 predicted proteins | sample DeeMarSWOR152_54_FD_187464 | JGI IMG/M metagenome (GOLD analysis project Ga0209636, IMG submission 187464) | Marine sediment microbial communities from White Oak River estuary, North Carolina - WOR-1-52-54 (SPAdes) (version 2) | ecosystem: Environmental > Aquatic > Marine > Intertidal zone >...
GGGGAGACAATCATTGTTGATGTCAGAAAGCTCCTCAGCGGTGAAGCCGAGGAAAAGGTGAGACTCTTCCCCGGTGACACCATCAGGGTCCCCCGTAAGAGCGTCGCTGCCCCGGAGGGAAACGTCGTCTACGTTCTTGGCGAAGTCAAGACGCCGGGCAGTTACGAAGTCTCCTTCGCCAGGGACGTCGTGGCTGCTGTCTCGGCCGCAGGAGGCCCGACGGAAAGGGCGGACTTGAGAAAGGTGACGATCGTACGCCGGACGGTCTCCTCGAGCACCACGATGGAGATAAACCTCGACAAATACCTGAGGGAGGGTCTTCTCTCCGGCAATCCTGATCTCAATCCAGGTGACACGATAACGGTGCCAAGAAAGAAGTCTGCCTTTGGCGCTATTCTTACCCCGGCTGTTCTGACGGCTTTGCTCTCGGCCATCGCCAGCATAGTTGTCATAACAAGTTCGTCGTAATCCGTATCCAAATGATCGCCCGATGCTGAACGCGAATCCTCGGAAAAGCACGGTGACGGATTCGTTGAGGCGGGCTTGCCTGATCGGCCACCGTACGTGCCTGGCAAAACGGGGCCATCGGGCCCCCTTTTCGTTCCTTCCCGTGCTGTTGTGATTATGGGGCTATCTGATTACGACGAGTTTCTTTGAAGAATGTGCGCGTTGGGTGCTGAAGACGCAGAAGTAGACCCCCGGACTGACCATTCGCCCGTTGTCCTGCCTCATATTCCACACAACCGAGTACTGCCCCTGCTCCATCCTGCCCTCACGGAGCCTGCGCACGAGCCTTCCGTTGATGTCGAAGACTTTGAGGAATCCGTAAGTTTCTTGCTCGTTTATCTCATATCTGAGCACGACCTGGTTCACGCACGGGTCGGGAAACGGAGCCAGAAGCCGTGTGGCAACAGGAGCGACCGAGGGGGCCGTTGCTGAGACTGCCTCAGATATCGGGCTCTCGTTGTCAGAGTCGTCTATGGCAGTCACCCTGTAGTAGTACGTCACACCGGCAAGGACCTGTGTGTCCAGGTAGTATGCCTCGCCCAGAGGTGAGTCGGTGATAGCTTCGAAGTCGTTGCCTGTTATGCTTCGGTACACATGATAGCCAACCACATCAGCGTCGGGTGACGGAATCCAGGTTAAACTGATGCCCTCTTCTGCGGGTGCGGCCGAGAGTCCTGCGACTGGACTCGGAGGTGTCTCGTCGTTTCGCGGCATGGAGTCCTGGCGGGCAGGAGTTGTTATTACTGCGACGTTTGAGAAGTATGACCAATTCGGTATTTCGTCCGCAGTCCTGAGAACGAAATAGTAAGTGCTTTCAGGTGTAAGACCAGTGACTGAGAAGCTGTCGATACTCCCCGGCTCGCCGGGGTCGGGAAGTCCAGTGCACGCTGTGGTGCTGGAAGCAGTCCACCATCCCAGCGAATCAGTCCCGGAGATCGGTTCTGTGGAAAATCGAAGGTCGTAACGCCAGGCTCTTCCCTCGTTCCCGTCGTCCCCCGGAGCCGTCCACCTCAGTGTCGCACTCGTGGCCGTCACGGAGGCAATCGCTCGTGTCTCCCCATCGGCCTTGGCCTGAGCCGTCAAGAGAAGCAGCAGCACCAAGGGAAGGAATCCCTTTCTCAGTGCGCTCATGTCAGATGTCCGCCATCAATTCGAAGCTCGTCTTTTGCCGCCAGAAACACAATAGGCCAGTTCCTCCAGCGGTCGAACTCGTTCGGAGTTTGACTGGCCCCCTTTGCGTTTCAAGCGACACACTAACAGACCATTCAGAGAACACAAGGAGAAAATGCTCATCATCTCGCAAAAAAGCCAAATCTCTCACTGCAGCCGGAGGAACCGTGTCGGGCGACTCGGTTGTGCTCAGCACGGCCACGTTGGAGAACCCGGACCAGTTGGGCACCTCATCCGCAGTTCTGAGCACGAAATAGTAGGTCGTGGAAGGCTCGAGGCCGGTCACCACGAAGCTCTCAGACACGCCCGGCCCCTGAGGAGCAGGCTCGCCGGTGCACTGAGTTGCCTGGTTCCACCACGCTGTCGTGTCCGTACCGCTGATGTTTGAGGTAGAATACCTGATGTCGTACTGCGATGCCGTGCCCACCGTGCCGTCGTCACCAGGAGCGGTCCACGTGAGCGTGACCGAGTTCCAGGGCGACGCCTCACCTGCTGGACATGTCACCGCCAAGGCTGCAACAGTCACGAATGCTGTCCATCCCAGCAAGGTTCGAGCGAGAGAGTTCATTAGACCTACCTCCTCACCGGCCAAATCAAAGAAGCCGCCAAGAGAACTTCCGTGAAGATTCCCTTGGCGGCACGGCTGGCAGACGGAGCGACCCAATCGCTCCATCACAGCCCCGTTGCTCTGCGTCCCAGCCTTTCGGCTGGTTTGCTCTTTTCAAGGAAACACGGCCCTTCAAAGAGCGTTGACCAACACCTTTGAGGAGCAGGAAATATGCCACTGCAGCGCTGAGTCCACAGCCGTAATTTCAAGAGTATCAAGGAGTTTTGCCCTGGGCGCGTCCACTCTCGGCTCTGGCAGCCGGTTCTGATGCATTGTGCAACCCCGGGCAGGCAGCTTTGCAATCCTGCCAAGGGCAGAGTCAGACGTCTATCATATTTCATTACAGATAATTAGAATGAGCCGGAGGCGGGCGAGGGTCTCAAGCACTTAGGAGGGTCTCAAGGACTCACGAGGAAACTGAATCCAGTATCTCTGCCACAGAATTGGCTCTGCCCTTTGAGGAGAAGGCGCGAAGCTCTTCGTCTCCGGCAGTGTAGGGAGCCTCACTACGAGCTTCCGTCATGAGGGAACGCAGTGTCTCGGCAATTCCGTCCAGGTCGTCGGAGCGAGCGAAAAGGCCTCGTCCCAGTCTCTCCACAAGCTGGGCAGACTGAGACGCGGCCTCGTCAACTACTAGAATGCGCCTGCCGAACCACAAGTATTCGTAGACCTTGGCAGGAATCTGCCCGCCGTAGTCAGGAATTAGGAGGAAGACGTCCGCCTCTGCCATGAGACCGAGTAATTCGTTTCTGTCTACCCATCCCCTGAATTCCAGCGTGGCTGACAGGCCGAGACGATTGCACCATTCAGAGAGCGAGAGTCCTTCAAACGTGCCTATTCGACCGGCAAAGATTAACTTCAGCCTGTCTTTGAGATCCGGGTCGTTCGTGGCAAGCATAGAGACGGCCTTCAGAAAGGGCAAGGGACTTCTGCGCTCCGGGAGGGAGCCGGTGTGAACAACACGGCAGACACCGTCGACGGCTGACTTAGGCGGAGCCACGGTTTCTGGATCGGGCAGGCTCGTCTCGTCAAAGCCACACGGAACAGTGAAGAAATCACCCCTGGCAGTGGGGTGTCCCTCTCGCAGAAGTGCGTTCTCCGCGCGGGTCTTTGCAATTACAGCACGCGCACTGGTTACTATGCAACGTTCCAGCATTCTTTCTAACAAAGCTGCAAGACCCTTGCCTCTGTATGAAACAGACAGAGTCCAGGGGTCGTGAAACTCGATCACGTGAGGAAGTCGAAGCAGTTTTGCCAGAAAATGTCCTGCCACGAGACTGGAAAAGGGCTTTCCAATTGAGTAGACGGCCTCCGATCGGTTTCTTTTGGCGACACCGTAACCCCGGAAGAGAGCAAAAAACGGGAAGAGGAAATTGGGATCCGAGGGTCTGAGGCTCCAGTACAGGGTGTTCATTGCAGCGCGGAGGGAGGCGACTACGTTTCGACGAGGCCGGACGTGGCTGCGACTGGGTCTCGTGCGTGGGCTCAAGTCTCGAGGGCGCGGTGTTGCGTCGGGCCTCCCCCCACCGGGCTCCTCTCCTGCTTGAGAGCGCCCGGCCGCTCCACGCCCTCTGAGGGGCCGGCCTTGCGAATCGGGATCTCTCGAGGCCTTTCCCGGTTTGAGGGCGCCCAGCATTCCACTGAGGCGCTCGGGCGTGACGAGAGGCCTCCAGAGCGCGGTACGTATGACCGTAACACCGGGTCCGGCGCTGTCCTTGTTGGTCGGCAAGTACTGCCACCTCGGCCCCACGGTCAGCACAATCGGTTTCCAGCCTGCTTCGGGCAGCTTGCGAACCAGAGAGATCGTCTGAAGCGCGGCGGAGGTCTCCGATGGAAGATAGCTGTGACTTACGACCAGGACGCTCTTAAGACCAGATGATTCCTTGCTGCTCAGAGTGTGACCCCTTTCTCTCATTGCCAGATGAAGACCGCTCGAGCCCGGCCCGAGCTCATCCCTTGATGCACAGACGGCTCCGTGACCGTGACCGGGCTTTCGGTCCTTCCTGGCGTTTTCTCTTACCGCTTCGCCCAACCGAACACGCGAGCGGAGACGTAGGCTCTTTCTTCGGTGTTAAGGCATATCCACCACGCAGGCAGGAAATATCCTGCCGCTATTAGTAGCGCAGCCTCCAAGAGTTGTGGGAATCCGGAAACTTCCACGAAACTCCGGGCTGCCCAACCACACACCAGAGACGGAACTAGGCACACAAGAGGCCCCACCCACGTCTGACGCAAATACGACAGCCGCGAGCTACTGAGAATCTTAGGGGTATAGTAGAGCGAGATAAGACCGAACTCAAGAACGACCGCAGAGATTAAAGTGCCCAGAGCGACCCCGAGCACCCCTATCTTGCGAACAAGGAGTATGCTCAGAATGAGGTTCACGACGGCAGATGTCACCATTACCAGGGCAGGGAACTTGGCCTTGCCACGGCCAAACAGCATGGCACCTGCAAACTGTTGACTCGATGCGAAGATGAGCGCCAGGAAGAGGGTTAGTCCGGTGGGCCAGGTGTTGACGGCAAAACGTTCTCCCAGCCAGAGAGTGAGGAAATCTCGTCCCAGAATGAAGAAACCTACGGTGCCGCAGAGGGCCACGCACAGCGCAAATCTAGTGCCTAAGACCGTGACGCGCCACTGCCCCTCGGAGTCCTGTCGCGCCTCCATTCCACTCGTCAGCGGTATGACGACAACAGCCGCAGCGGAGATAAAAGTCTTGAGGTACGAAGCCAGGCTTATGCCGATGGCGTAATATGCAGTCGCAGTGATCGAGACCGCCGCGCTCACTATTATGTTGTCGCTCTCTCGGGAGATCCTGCCCGCCACCTGGTTCAAGAACGCAAACAGGCCGTACCCCACGACCTGTCGCCACCGTCTTGGGTCAAGAGAACTGAGCGAGAATCTCAACGAGGGGACTAGGCGTTTCAGCAGCAGAAACGCGATCGGACAACTTATGGCCGCCACGGCCACCAGTACCCAAGCAAGTTCCGGCAGGCTCCCTCCCCTCGAGAGGAAGAACACAATTCCTCCGACTCTGATTGCGAGAGAAATCGAGGAGACCAAATTAGAAATATCGTATCTTCCGACGCCAGCTATGTGGCCCAGTATTATTCCCTTGCCTATCGTCAGGACTATCGCGAGAGCGCTGGGGAAGATGGCCGCAGCGAACAGTTCGGCGAGAGGCCCCGACATCCCCAGCCACGACGCAGCGTGGTTCCGAACCACCAGTGCTCCCAACAGCAGAACGATGCCTCCAAGGGCCACTGAGATGAACGAAGAATAGAACACGGAAGTCAAGGTCTCGTACTCCTTCTTCGCGTAGTACTCGGCCGCATACTTGACAACTGCCGACCGTGTTCCCAGGTCCACGAGGCCCATGTACCCGGTCAGGGAGATCAGGACATTCCAGGCCCCGAATGCCGGGTCTCCGAGCATTCGAACCATGTAGGGAGAGAGGAAGAAGGCTACGATGATGTTGGCAAGGTAAAGAGCCCAATTGGAGGCTACGTTTATCCCGGTACGCAACTTTTTACCCTTCGCTAGGGTGAGGGACTCCCCTCAAGGTCTGTGACTGTTGCTGGGGGAGTGTTGTCACTTTCGGTAGGAGGATAGTACGTAGCAGGCGATTCGTTCCCTGCTCTGTCAACAGCGGTCACACCGTAGAAGGGAGAGTAGCTGGTGTTGGCCTGCCAGTCGACGAATCTGGTCGAGAGGCCCCCAGGTGAAGCGATCAATCTTCGCTGGTCGCGAGCGGGATTGCCGGCCACGGAATAATAGATGTTGTAATAGCGAATGTCCATGTCGGGGGGCGATTCCCAGGTCAATTCGTAAACGCCGGAAGCAAGCTGAGACACCTGGAGCTTGCCCACGCGACCGGGCGGTGTGGTGTCCCACCCGCTCAAGCCCTCGGCTCTGTAATTCTGCCAGTTACCCGAGCCGCCAGAGACGTCTGCTCTGATCACATTGGACAGATAGTCTGATTCCAGTCCCGAATGTTCCTCGCACGTGACCGCATAGTAGTAGCTGTGACCGGTGGCGACGCCTGTGTCCAGATACTGGCGGGCGGTTATCAAGCCAGGAGAGACTTCCCAAAAGTTGTTGTCAGAATCGACCGAGCGATAGACGTGGTAGCCCTTGACCTCTCTTGACACGTCCGGATCATCCCAGGCGATGCTCACCCCGCTCTGGGAAACACTTGTGGCGCGCAAGTTCTTGGGAGGATAAGGGCGTCTGGCAACGGCGATGTACACGTCAGTTTTCGTGTCAGTATTCTGGAGCATGCTAGATGTGAATAGGACCTTCGTGCCGTCGGGACTCTGCGCAGGGCGAGCAAACGACGAGTAGTCAGAACTCCCGCCGTTCTTTCTTGTATAGGTTCTGACGAACGGAGCCGAGTACGACCCGTCTGTTTTTGCCTTTATGATAGTGCCCGACCAGTCCCAACTCGTAGCCGCCGCAAAAACCCAGTCGGGATCGTAACCGTCCCAGGCGGTATGCCCGCCGCCGGCCTTGAGAAAAGGCGTAAGTGTGGCGATGGGAGTCTGCGTGAGGTGGTCCCGGAGCTGGAGGCCCCAGTCGTTCGCGTCTACCCTGCTCTCGCCGAAGTACGCAACGTGTCTTCCGTCAGCAGCCCAGAAGGGATGGGAGTAATACGGACGAACGTCGTCATACTTGGTGAAGGCGACGGAGATGTTGTCACTGTTACCGTCATAGGGAATCTCAAAGGTCACATACTCTCCGACGTCTCCCGACGGGCCGAAGTTTATGCTGAAGCTGTTCACGGGTTTCCTCATGAACATGAGATCGTGATAGTGCCACTCGTTGTCCACCGAGTGACCTTCTACGCCGGTGATGTTGAAATCTGTATTATAGTAAATCAGCCTTCCCGACTCTCCAGGAGACTTCTTGAGGTCGATCATATAGATGTTGAAGTAGTAAGAGGAGGAGCTCTTCTCATTCACGAGGACTACGTTGTCCTCTGAAAGATAAGACATTATTACCTTTCTTCTGTCTGAGAACGGCAGCGGCTCGACCAACGTCATCAAGTCGGAGGCCGAGACATCGACGCTGTAAAGGCCGTCGAAATAAGCAAAGTACATTACCGAAGGATTTTCTCTGTCCCAGGCAGTGATTGCCGCGTAGTCAGGAATCAACGTGGCCTTTGCAACACCGTGAGGTTCCATCAGGCGAAACCTGTTGCCGTCCGCGTCCATGATGAAGAATCTAAACCACCCCGTGTGTTCATATCCGGGAACATAACGCGATGAAAACAGAGAAAGAAGGGATCCGTCGCGGTTCCATGGAGTCCTGTTCACCGTGTTGTGGTGCCGCGTGTAATCCGGATCGTTGGTCAAGCGCCATACTTCAGAGCTGTATTCGACGTCGCGGAAGATGACTTTTTCGCTCTGCCAGTAACCTGCTTCCACCAAAAGCTCACTCGGCTTCTGGACGTTCATGGACTTTCGGTTGAAAAGCTCGACCAGATCCTGATAGTACGTGGAAGGGATCGGGTCGGTCGCGGCCAGAGCCGTTCCTGAGACTCCCGTGAAAAACGAGAGAAACAGAAGCGCGAAAAGGCAGATTATAGAACCTGGGTACCTGTGAGTGTCTACGAGTCTACAGAATCTCATTGGATTCCTCGTGAGATGAAGTATCTCGTGTTGCGGACACGGCCTAAAATCAAAGATGTTCACTCGTGTCCCGATTCTTGAGGCAGCGCCAAGGCATAGGACCCTGCGGCAGGGCAGTACAAGCCCGTGCCTGTCCTTAGATTTGAAGCAACTTCCGCGCCAGAAAAGCGGTCGATTGCCCCACCCTAATCTACTGAAAATGAGAGAGTTTGGCCACTTTCCAGGAATCTCGCACACGAGCGTTACCGCTCGTCATGCAAATTGCACAGTCGTTAGAGTATCACACAACGTTGTGAAAGCGCTAGAGGAAAGCTTATATGATTGTTACCTCATCTCGAGGTTCTCGCAGGAAGACTCGGAACGCTAACTTATTTGTCTCTGAGTGTCTGACCGCCGAGATTTCAAGAAAGAGGAGTTTCACGTAAAAAATAGTCATCAGAGGGTTGTATCCCATCTTGAGTCTGGTCAGGTATCTTCGTTCATTGTTGAGCTCGATTATTCCGTAGAACTTTCGAAATCCCCTGTCTTGTTCGATTCGTGTTTTCTCAACCAATATGGCGGAATGGAGTCCTTTCCCTCGGGCTTCCGGGAGCGTGAAGGACCAGAAACCGTACGACCCGTCAGGCGCGAAATCGTGTTCGAATCCCAATCCGCGCACGAAGCAGCGTCCGTGAGCACACCAGTTAGCAGAGGAGGGAGCGGTATCCCCGACAGAACCAAGAAAACAAGTGGCTCCAGAGTTCAGGAGATAGAGAACTCTCTCCCTCTCGACGCGGCAGATCCGCACCACATCTTCCACATCAGACGTTGTTGCCACTTTCACCCTCGCCGGCGGGTTCTCACTTTCCCCGAATTGAGACAATTCCCTTTCCCTTGTCCACCCCTCACCGTAAGAGAACAGCCACGCCTTGTTGTAGCGGAACAGCCAATTCGGAAGCTCGCGGGCCAGAGTAAAGAGAGCGAGGGAGAATCGGCCTTTGAAGAGATGACCGAATATGCGTCCGATGGATTCAAACGCTCTCATCGTCCTTGATTCCTGGCTCCTCGTTTCTAACCGCGACGAAAGCGCTCTCTAGCTGATTCACGCTTCGCGCCTTACTCAAGGCATCCAGGCGAGATACCCTGTCTGCCTGGTTATCCCCGTTTTGAGTGTTCACAGAGCGGCACAAATCGACTACGAGAATGGATTCGGTACACTCGAAATACAGAACCGATGCTTCCCAGAGCTATCTGGCTCAATGCTCTCCACGAATTCGAGAGAGTATTTCATCCGCGCGCCGAAACGGCGTTTCGTTAGAGTAGCTATCTGGCGTTCGCTCTCCTCGCGGAAGTCCTCGTCCTTGACTATTCTGAAGACCAGATGGTCAATCTGCTCTTGCACGATCTGCATCTGCTTTAAGCCATCTATGAGCATGGCGAAGTTCTCGGTTAACGATATCCCGGAGACGAACTTGCCGTCTGGAGTGACGACGTAATCCGCAACACGCCCCTCGACGGATCCGATGAGCGGATAGCTACGTCCGCACTTGCACAACCTGTCTGAAGGGATACCTACGTCACCCAATCTGTATCTGATAAACGGCATTCCGTAGTTTGTAAGGTCAGTGACGATTATCGCGCCGGGCTCGCCCGCTTTAACGGGCCTGTCGTCCCGAACGAACTCCACAACCAATGTATCCATGTTCATGTGAAGCCCCTCATGCTCTTCACACTCGCTGGCAATGAGACTGACTTCCTCACATCCGTAGCGGTTCGTCACCTTGCATCCGAAGACCTCCTCGATTTCCTTGCGTTCAAAGTCATGGAGGACCATCGCCGTGCTTATTATCCCTTTGGGCCTAAGATGCGTGAGAGATTCGGAGCGAAGGAACCTTGCAAGCAAGAAGAGTGAGTGGGCGTGTCCAAATAGAAGGGTGGGCTTTTTCTCTCTCGCATCACTATAGAATCTCATCATGTCTTTCTCGTCCATCTCGAGAGTGTCCAGCCATATGTATCTCTCCAGAAGGAAATTCCTGAGGCGGCCGCGCCAGTCTCCTCTGAACTCCGGATTACCCCAGACTGCACCGACCCTCTCTCCTATGTCCCAACCCGTCCACCTGTTATGCCGTATGGTGCATGCCCTCTTCCACTGCTGACTGTCTTCGTCCCAGAAGAACTGGAGAGGCGTGCCGGTCGACCCGGACGTCTTCTTCTGAACAAGTTTGCTGCTCGGGATGTTTCGGGCAATCATCTTCTCCTTGTTTGCCCGTATGTCGTCTTTTGTAAGAGGAGCAATCCTATAGAGGTCGTCCCACGATGTAACGTCCTCAGGGGTGATGCCAGAACTTTTCATCTTCTCACAGTAGTATGTCGTGTTGCTGTAGGCGTGTTGAAGAAGCTTCTTCAGTCTTCTCCACTGGTCCTGTCTTACGTCTTCAAGCGACCGGTACTGCGACCTCTCCAGATATTTGAGGTGTCTGAGGTAAGGGCTGCGCTCCTTTGCCGCCCAGAGAGGGGCAACAACATGCCTGGCCACTAGTGAGTAGAAGTCTGCCTTGAACTGTACGGTGTTCATTGGTCGGTGCGCCTCATTGGACACTGTGGATTTCGTAAACTCCGGGCAACGCTGGAAAGCGAGAATCAGACTATCAGATTTCAGGTTAGCTGATAAAGCCTTTTGTCCCGAGGGCATTTTTCTACTACAATGGCGCATGCTGGAGTTGTACGCGGCGAGACATGTTGTGGCGGGGGGAGAGGGGTACCGTCACGAAAAGAGCCGGTATCGCCTCAGGTTCTCGCCCATTGACAGAATGGACGGAATCTCGCATTCTTTCTAATAGGAGAGCACCGAGCGCGGACATTTTCTCGTCGTGAACGGAAAGGGCCTTGTGAAGACATACTCTGAGGAGCCGCTCAAGTTCACCCCGCGAGCCGTTTTATAGAGACACCCAGGGTACCTTCCTCTACGAGGCGTGGCTTGAGTAGCGTCACAATTCCTTGTATACGTGGGAAATACGGAGAACACGAGGGCTTTCATCGGAGACCCGGGCGTTCGCTCCTGGCTGTAAGAACACGCAAGAACGGCCCGTCCTCGTGAGAGTGCTTAGCTGGCGGACGACACATTTTTGGCTTTCCGTAGCGGCCTGCCGTCCCGTTTGTCGTTGACAACACGTTGGAATTGCGTTATAATACACGGGTGAACGAGGTGGGAGTATAGCTCTATTCCACGCGGCTAGAGTGTTACTCGTACTGCGTCCACATAGTGGCTGCTTTATGAAGCTACCAACATAGTGTTCGGCAACGCTCGCCTTCACGAGGGAGGAGATTATGCGCCAGCAGGTAAGTATCTTCTGGGCTATCTGTCTGCTCGCCTTCCTTCTTGCCACGCCGACCTTTGCGATGCCTCTCCATCCTAACGTCGTTGAAAGATTGACAGCCGAAGGAAGACTGCAACAGGAAGCGCTCTTCATGAGAGAGGCGTATTCGAGGGGAGTTAATCATCCCCCCGAACCTCGTACTCTCACCCAGTCTTATTCTGATCAGGGCATGCCAGTGACCGCGGCGGTTCAGAGAAACGCGATCGTCATCCTGGTTGATTTCTCTGACAACGTTGCTGACGTAGGCACCTACCCGACGTCTCACTACGAGGAGATGCTCTTCAGCGATGGCACTTATCCCACGGGCAGTATGAGGGATTACTTTCTCGAGAACTCCTACGGTGGATTCATCCTGTCCGGAACCGTGACTGATTGGGTCAGGGCCCCGCAGACATACTCGTTCTACGTGAACGGCCTGCGTGGTTTCGGAACGTATCCTCGCAACGCTCAGAGTCTCGCAGAGGACGCCGTTGTGGCTGCGGATCCTTACGTAGATTTCTCCCAGTTTGACAACGACGGGCCGGATGGCATTCCCAATTCAGGGGACGATGATGGATTTGTGGATGCTCTTTTTATCGTGCACGCTGGACGGGGTTATGAGCAGACAGGTGACCCGAACGATATCCACTCCCATCAGTGGTACATGAAGAACCCGGTCGAAGTGGACGGGGTAACGGCCAAGCTTTATTCAATGGAGCCAGAGGACGGGAAGATCGGTGTCTTCTGCCACGAGTACGGCCACGTGCTCGGCCTGCCTGACCTCTACGATCTTGATTACAACGGCAAAGGACTGGGTATGTGGTCTGTCATGGCACTGGGTTCCTGGGGGAACGCTGGGCTGACGCCGGTTCACTTCGACGCCTGGTCAAAGAGCAAGTTGGGTTTTGTGAGGCCCGGTGTTATTAGGTCTAACACTACCACTGTCCCCATGTTGAAGGCGGAGACTTCTCCGATCTGCAAGATAATCTGGACTAATGGCGAATTTGCCAACGAATACTTCATAGCGGAGAATCGACAAGCCGTTCTGTTCGACTCATACCTCGGTGGAAGCGGCCTGGTGATATACCACGTTGACGAAGACGTTGATGATAACAACGACCAATGCTGTGGCTCCGGCTCTCCGCACGCTCTTGTTGCTGTTGAGCAGGCTGACGGTGAGTGCGATCTGGAAGTCAACAACAACACCGGTGATCCCGGCGACCCATTCCCCGGCTCGGGAGGGACAAACAATCCGAACTACACGTTCGACTTCTCATCCTATCCCAGTAGCGCAGACTATGAAGGCAACGACACGCAGGTGTCTATCACCAACATCACTGTGTCTGTGGACATGCTAATAATGGACGTGACCGTGGAGACGTCGCCCGCAATAACTGTAAACAACAAGAGGGTAGGAGGCACGCCTCAAGGTTCACCGATCGATGACATCACGGTGGCCGGTGAAGTTATGGAGCTTTATGCGGATCTTTACAACTACGGAATTGACGCAATGGACGTCAGTGCCAAGATTAGCACTGCTGATCCGTACGTAACGCTCCTGCTGGATAGCACTTTCTACGGCGTGATACCGGAGGGCGCAAGCAAAGAACCTCCGCAGCCGTTCTTGTTAGACATATCGCCGTCCTGTCCGATGCCTCGCGGCATACTCGTAGACATGAGTATTAAGGACTACAACGGCTATTCTTCTGCGCCGAGTTTCTACGTGGGAGTGGGTGATACGGTTCATTTCTACGACTGGATGCACATGAACGTGACCGAGGGATTCAAGGACGAGTGGCATCTGACTACGGAGAAGAATCACACGCCAGGCGGAACGAGCTGCTGGAAGTGCGGGAACGACGGACCCTACTTCTATTCCAATTTGCTCGATGCCGGGCTGCATACTATCCAGTTCTACGTCACGCCGGACACACGGCTCTCTTTCTGGTATTGGATCGAGGCGGAGCGCAAGAGCACGAACGTGGCGTACGATGGAGGAGTCGTTGAAATCTCTGTGGATGGGGAAGATTGGGAGATATTGGTACCTGAGGGCGGCTACCCCTATGTGACCGGAGAGAATCCCGAAAGCCCCTTCCCTGCCGGAACACCTTGTTACTCCGGGTACTGGTACTTCTGGCAATTCGCGGAGTTCGACCTTTCCGAATACGTCGGTGCCGCGAGAATAAGGTTTAGGTTCGGTTCTGATTCTTATACTACAGCGAGAGGTTGGTACATAGACGATGTTTCCATCGTAAACTCGGGTCCCATTTCAGTTGCCGAGGAGACTCCGCAGATTCCCACAAGACTCCTGGAGACCTGCCCGAATCCGTTCAATCCGTCAACGACAATCAGGTTCTCCGTTGGACAGGGCGCCGGTCGTGTACGATTGTGCGTATACGACGTGGCCGGACGTCTTGTGAGAACTCTTGTGGATGCGCCTCTGGATGTGGGGCCGCACGAGGTTGTCTGGAACGGTAGGGACAGTCGTGGTCGAGAAGTGGCGAGCGGGGCTTACGTCTGTAGGATGGAATCGAAGGGGGCCTCTCAAACCACGAAGATGGTCCTCCTCAGGTAGAGCCGCTTTCTTAGTTTAAGGGTGATCGAAGCCCGGGTGTCGAATCGTTAAAGATTCTGGCAACCGGGCTTTTTCCCTTCTGCTGACCTTTTACTCTGCCAGCATCTGCAGTATCTTTGTGCATTGACAGCAAACCCTCTTGCTTTATGCTCGCCGCAGGGGACCATTTCAAGACCGCGGCGTCGGAGGAGAGAAGTTGGACATAGTAGACGTAAGTCGCTTCGCCAGGAAGCTGGTGAGACGGGAGATTTCCTATCACCGCGTTCGCCCCACCAATGCTCTCTTCTTCATCACTTATCGCTGTTCCTCTCGATGCACGACGTGCACCATGTGGAGAAGAGGACGCAGGGAGGAGGAGCTCACGCTCGAAGGCTGGAAACGTGCGGTCAATGAGTGCGCGAAAGCGGGCATTTCGAACATAGAGATGTTCGGAGGTGATGCACTACTCAGGCAGGACGTTCTTTTTCCTTTGATAAGGCACGCCCGCGGTAAAGGCGTCGAATGTGACGTAGTCACCAACGGCCTACTGCTGGATGAAGCCGTCGCCCGTGAGCTTGTTCTTTGCGGGACGAACCTTGTAGCAATCTCCATCGATGGGATCGGCGAGACACACGACTCGGTGAAACGCGTGCCAGGAGCGTTCAAGCGTGCTCTCTTGGGTCTGAGACATCTGAAGGCCGCAAGAGAGTCGCTCTCTTCGGTTGCCGGAATGCCACAGCTTGTCATTAATTGTACCATCTCTAAACTAAACGCCCGAGAGTTGGACCCTCTCGTGCAACTGGCGGAAGAAGAGAAGGTGGACGTCCTGGCTTTCGAATACGTGGGAGAGGTGAACGAACCCGCAATCCGTGCGTCGGCTGTAGACGGGATTGTCCCGGATCCGTACTTCGTGGTTCAGGAGGAGAGTAACTATCTCAATCGAGAGGACGCGTTGTATCTGAAGGGCTGGATAGAAGAACTATACAGTAATTCAAGGCCTGCTGGTGTGGTATTAAACACGGAGAACGTCGATGTTCTAAGCCCCGAGCAGATGAACACGGGCTGCCTTCCGTGGAAGAGGTGCTATGTGTGCAGGTCGCTTGTCATTGTGGACCCGTCCGGCAATGTTCTGTGCTGTCCGTTCTTTTCGAAATACTACCTAGGCAATATTTCCAAAGAACCACTTTCTCAGATTTGGGGAGGCCATAGGCACCGACTCTTCATTCGCTCACAGGTAGAGAAGGAAATTGCCATCTGCGGAGAATGCATCCTCACGCTTCAGAGGAATCCGACTTTCGCTGAAGCCTTGATAAAGCGCTTTTCACAGTATATGAGAAAACGTAAGTACGGAGGCAGACGGTCAGTATCAGATGATGAGAGATACCCATGAAAGGGGCCTTGTTGACAGAGCCCTCGAGCTATACAGGAGCGAAGGGGGTCGGGCGGTCGCACGAAGGGTCTCCGCGAAACTGCGAAACCTGCTTCTTCGGCGCAACGCGGCTCTGTGGTACGGTCGCGCACTGGTCTCGCCTCTTCCGGCCGGCACTGCTCAGGTGCCGGGAACGTTTTCTCCTATCGAACCCGATGAGCTTGCGGGGTGGTTGCTTGAGTCAGAGGAGCTCGCGTGGGCAGCGGACCCTCGAGAGCTCAGGGTCGCGTCGCGGCTTAAGCACGATTGGACGTGTTGGAGGCTCTGTGGGCAGATAGTTGCCTTCTGCAAAATAGGGCACGGTCGCGTCTTCATCGTAGATTTTGAGAGAACAGTCTCACTTCCCGAGCGAGTCTCCTTCTTGAGCGATGTGTACGTGTTGGAAGCGATGAGACGAAAGGGGATCGCTCGAGAGCTACTTCTTGCCACGATGGATCTTCTGAGGGTGAAGTCTGTCGTTGCGATCGGCTGCCACATACCTTCTGGCAATCGGCCTTCGATAAGACTTTTCACTTCTCTGGGGTTTCGCCCCTTTGGCGAGGTGCGTTTCACGAGAATCCTGGGATTGCCTTTTTTCTCAACCAGGCCTGAGGCGATCCTGAGGCGGATGTCGGATCCGGAGGTCTACGATAGGGAATCGACGCACGTTAGCGGCGAAACGGATCGCTCGTATCCAGCGGGTGGTGGCGCCTAGGCCTACGGGTTAACCTGTATCTGCGCATGAGAGTTGAAAGAATCAGAGACGTTAAGCGCTTCGCGACGCTTAAGAGTGAATGGAACCAGCTCACGAGCGGCGAGGGGCTTTTCTCCCCTGCCTTGACGCACGAATGGTTCTCTGCCTGGCTCGGGGCATTCGGACGGAAGATGGAGCTGGCAGCAATGGTCCTCTTTGACGAAACAGAGCTTGTGGGTGTGGCACCGCTGTGCTTGACCAGGGGACGTTACAGGGGGATCGTCTGCAGGCAGATCAGATTTCTCTACAACCGGCACGGACCCAGGTGCACGTTTCTGATGAAGGAAGGGTACGGCGATTCGGCCGAATTCCTTCTGGAAGAAACGCTGAGACAGCTGGACTGGGACATTGCAGTGTTCGAAAATGTTCCTGACGAAAGCTATCTCTACAGGACTGTCGCCAGCTGGGCCGGGCGAGGAGAACTGCCCACACTGGTAAGGCGAACGATGAGCTCTCCTTTCCTCAAGATAGAAGGCTCGTGGGAGGGGTTTTTCGATTCGCGCTCGCGCAATCTCAAGCGCTCGCTACGTAAAAAGGAGAGCAGGCTTTCGGCTGCAGGGGCGGTGAGCATAGAGCACATCACGGATGCCGCGTCTGCCGCGGAGATTATGGGCACGTTGTTCGCGGTGGGTGAAAGAAGCTGGAAAGCTCGTAGAGGTCGGGCAATAGGTAGCGGAGATGACAGCAAGGCGTTCTACTCAGTTCTGGCCGAAAGTTTCGGAAAAGAGAACGATTTGAGTATCTGGCTCATGAGGATTGACGGTAAACCGGTCGCCTTCGAGTTCCATCTTACCAGAGAGAAGAAGGTCCAGGCCCTGAGGGCCGAATTTGATGAAGAATATAGAGAGACGGGAGCGGGAAGCGTTCTGGATAAGGAAATAGTGAAAAAGCTCTTCGAGCTCGGGTTCGAGGAGTACGACATGGGTGGAGAAGCGGATTTCTACAAGCTGAGATGGAGCGATAGCACTAGGCAACATTCGGAGATTCTCGTCTTCAACACCTCGGCGACGGGCAGGTTACTCTGCACGATGGAGAAGAAGATTGTGGAACCTGTTAAGAAAGCAGTGAGACCGTTAACAGGAGCCCGATTCCGTAACCGTTGAAGAACAGGGACAATCGTGAGCATGCAGCCGACTAATCAACAGAACAGTGGGCCGGGTAGCGGCGTTAACGGCAGAGGCGTTGGAGCTCGCCTTAGGCATTCTGCTTGTCGTCTGGGAGAAAGAGCTGGACTTTTTGCTTTTGTGCGATCGCAAGTCGGACCGGTCGTTTCAGGAGAGCACGCTTTGGTCGTCACCTTTCACGATATACGTTCTAGCGGGGACGAGCTTTCCTACGGTGTGGCTCAAGACGTGTTTGAGGAGACCATTCGTTACTTCACGCAGAATTTCAATGTCGTTTCCCTGAGAGAAATACTCGACGCTGTCTGGGGAAAGGAGCGGCTGGAAGCCCCCGCACTCGCCGTGACCTTCGATGACGGCAGAAAGAGCTTCCTCACTCACGCGCTTCCCGTTCTTCGGGAGTACGGCGTGAGCGCCACAGTGTTCTTGATCAGTAAGACACTTGACCCGTCGTTTGTCGTATGGACCGACGTAGTCGAGCAACTGGTTTACAGGCTTGAGAACATACGTCTTCCAAGATATCTGGGCTATGTGACTTCTGTTGACGCTGGTGACTTCGCCCTGAAACGGGCTGCCGTGATAAGGCTTAAAGCATATCTGCGATATCTGCCCGTCCGGAGACGGGAAGTGGCCATGAGGGAGCTGCTCAGGGCAAACGCACTTAGCTTCGAAGAATTGGATACCAAGGGACTCTATCTCAGAAGAGAAGATATTCCGCAGCTCGTCAAGGCGGACGTTGAGATCGGTTCGCACAGTCACACGCACGAGGTCTTCTCTCTCTTGTCAAGAGAAGAGGCGCGAAGCGAGCTTCTTACCTCAAAGCACGTGCTAGAAAAAGTCGCCGGGAAACCGGTCACGTGTTTCGCTTTTCCTTGCGGGACGAGGGGCGATTTCAGACCACAAGATATCTCTCTGGTTCGCGAAGCCGGCTACCGTGCGGCGTTCGCAACCATCCGGGGAGCAGTAAGGTTGAGGCAAGGACAATTTCTGTTGCCGCGCATGGACGCTCCCGGGGGATATGAAGACCAGCCGCTGTCGCTTTTCTCAGGTTTGGCTGCCTACGAATCGCTCGCGTGTGGCAGACGTGAGCGAGCGCTTAAGTCTCTGGTCGAGAGCCGGAAACGGACTAACGTTCTCTACGTCATCGACTGCCTTCACACCGAGTATGCAGGCGGGACGGAGACACAATTGGAAAGCATAATCAGAAACGCCGACAGAGATTTCGTCAATCCTTTCCTCATTCTTCTGCGAGGTGTTCCCCCATCCGGTTTCAAGTGCCCGGTTGACGTGCTGGGAGTTGACAAGCTGTTGGGCTTTGGCTTCGTCCTGGCCCTCTACCGTCTCACGATGTTGATGCGCAAGGAGAAGATCGACGTCGCACACCTCCTGTTCTTTGATTCGGTGATTCTGGGCTCAGTCGCGGCGCGTCTGGCTGGGGTGCCTGTAATAGTCTCGAGCAGGAGAGGCATCGGAAGCCTTACGACCAAGAAGTCGGAGATGAGACTCGTCAAAGCGCTCAACAGATTCACGACTTGTATCCTTTGCAATGCTCACGCCGTGAGGGAATCTGTTTTGGAGGACGAGAACGTTCCCGCGTATAAGGCGGTGGTGCTGCACAACGGGATGGTCGTCCCGCAAGGCGTGGCGCTGCCACCGGGAGAGGCTAAGCTGAGGTTGGGGCTCAGACCGCGCGATCTCAGTGTCGGAATAGTCTCAAATCTCAGACACGTGAAGGGCGTGGACGTCTTCTTGCGAGCCGCGGCAGTCGTTAGCAAGAAAGAGTCGCTGGCACGCTTTTGCATATTCGGAGAAGGTGAGCTTCGCAATCAGCTGGAGACGTTGGCGAGGGAATTGGGCATCGAGGAAGTCGTAGATTTCCTGGGCTTTAGGCGAGACGTGTACACTCTGATACCTGGCTTTGACGTGGCAGTCATATCATCCAGAAGCGAGGGTTGTGCCAACGCTCTGTTGGAATACTGTTTTGCAGGCTCTGCGATCGTGGCGACAGACGTGGGTGGAAACGCGGAGATACTAGCAAACGAAGAAAGTGGCCTGCTCGTTCCCTCAGAGGACCCGGTCTCTCTCGGGAATGCCGTCGTGTCCCTTTTGCAGGCGTCCCATCAACGCACAATACTAGGCGCGCGGGCGAGAAGGGACGCGAACGAGAAATTCATTCTGCGAGACGCACTGCGACAGCTGTGGTGTCTGTATTGGAGGCTGTTGCATCCAGAGGACGGCCCCCACCTGGAAAGCATAAATGAACGTTCTGACTGACACACCTCGCATCAAGATGATTCACGTTCGGGCGAGCAACTTCTTTGGTGGGCCCGAGAAGCAGATAGTGCGGCATCTTATGCTGGTGCGATCGAGAGGTGTCGTGCCTCTACTCTGTAGCTTTGACGAGAGGCGAAGGCAGACAGAGCTCGTGACACGCTCGAGGGAGCTTGGTCTAACGTGTGTGTCGGTACCGTGCGTAAACGCCTATGATCCGCGCCAGATCTTTCACCTCAGAAGTCTTTTCCTTGCGGAGCGTCCTGAGATCGTGTGCACCCACGACTACAGGTCGAATCTCCTGACGCGACTTGCCAAGAGAGGTCTCGGAGTGCGTCAGGTTGCCTTCTGGAGGGGAACGACGAGAGAAAACCTCAAGGTCAGGCTCTATCATCGGATGGAACGCCTTCTGCTTAAGGCCGCGGACCACGTCGTGGTAGTTTCAGAAGAACAGCGGGATTCCCTGATATCGTCCGTTGCGCTTTCCGAAGACAGGATTTCGGTCGTGCCCAACGCGGTAGACGTGGAATCGAAGAGGAAGGAAGATACCGACGAAAGAGGGTCCGCCCGGGACATTCTCGCCAGTCCCCAAACAGAATCCGCAGTTGGCTCAGGACCCCGAAAGGGTGAACGCAGAGGCTTCCTGGACAGATTCTCCGGAAAGACACTTGTAGCTACTTCCGGTAGGCTCTCTCCTGAGAAGGGACACGAACATCTCATCCGTGCCTTCGCCCGGGTGATTAAGGACAGGCCTGATGTCGTTTTGCTAATCTTCGGAGACGGCCCTCAGCGGGGCGAGCTCGTGAAGCTAGCTCGAACTCTCGGATGCAGTGATTTTATCCACTTCCTAGGTTTCGTTCCGGATTTTGCGTCTCTGCTTGAGAGAATCGATGTCTTTGTTCTCCCGTCTTTGAGCGAGGGGCTTCCCAACGTGCTCCTAGAAGCGATGGCGGCCGCAAGGCCGGTTGTGGCGACGGCAGTCGGCGGCGTGCCTGAGTTGGTCTTAAACGGGGCAACAGGCCTTCTGGTCTCGCCCGGGAACAGTGAGGAGATGGCGGGTGCGATTGGCCGCCTGCTGTCAGACACTGAACTGGCGCGCAGGCTCGGCGGCTCTGGACAGGAGGCCGTGCGCAAGTCCTATTCCTTTGAGAGACAGTGTGAGCTTCTGATGAGCGTATACGCTCGATTCGCCTCGGGATTAAGTAACCATGAATGAGAACAGGGCCTCTCAGGATCTTCTCATCAGCATTGTCGTTCCGGTGCTGAACGAAGGAAAGGACATAGGGGACTTGCTTGGCGCCTTGCTGACGCAGGACTATCCGTCCGATAGGTACGAGATTCTGGTCGTCGACGGCGGTTCTACAGACGATACGGTCGCAGTAGTGAGAGGTCTGGCCGAAACACATCCCAATCTTCTTCTGCTCAACAACCCGCGGAGGCTCTCGAGCTCAGGACGTAACGTGGGAATCAAGGCTGCAAAGGGAGACGTCGTGCTGTTTGTGGATGGCCATTGCGAGATTCCAGACCAGTTTCTGCTGAGAAACCTGTGCAAGCTTTTTGTGGATACATCAGCTGACGTGATATGTCGTCCTCAGCCTCTTCAGACCTCTGGAGCAGGGGAGCTTCAGAGGGCGATTGCCGTAGCGCGCTCTTCGTGGTTGGGCCACGATCCTTCCTCACTGATATTCTCCGTCGAGAGGGAGGGGTATGTTGACCCGCAGAGCTCAGGTGCAGCATACACGCGTCGTGTGTTCGAGGAGATTGGATGTTTCGACGAGACATTCGATGCGTGTGAGGACGTCGATTTCAATCTAAGAGCGAGAAAAGCAGGATTAAAGGCTTACGCCAGTCCCTCTGTGACTGTTCGCTACTATCCGAGGGAAGACATCGAGTCCCTCTACAGACAGATGCTCCGCTACGGAGCTGGCCGGGGTAGGCTTTTCTCGAAACACCCTTGGCAGGCGATATCAAGTGCACTTCTGCTGGGCCTCCCGTCTATCCTGGTTGTGTCTCTTCTGGGGCTTTCTTTCTTCTCGGAAGGGGCGCGCCTTCTACTGCTCCTTCTTGTCATCGCATATCTCTCTGTGGCGGCAGTCGTTTCGCTTGCTCTATCTTTTGGAAATGAGTTACGTTTGTGGAGCTCCATTTTACGGACCTTCTTGGCCATTCACATCGGACTCTTGTCAGGTTTCTGGAAGGGTCTGGTTGCGGGGTTGAAGACAAAAGGAGCGAAGTGAACCTTGGATAGCCACGAACCGCCGGGCAACTGGGAAAACGAACGGGTCAGAGACAGGCAGAGGCGAACCATCGCTGTCAGTCAGCGCCCACTCATAAGCGCGAAGACGCTTGTGACAATCGTTGGGGTGTTCGTTATCCCTGTGACCGCTGGTATTATGCTTCTCTTTTATGACGCTGCCTTGGTCGTCGTCATTACCGTTGCCCTGTACGCATCGCTCTGGCTCCTGTTTAATCCGTTTCCTGCTTTACTCCTGTATACAGTTCTGGTGGCAGTGAGGCCGCAGGAAGGCATCGCGCAGCTGGAGATGATCCATGTGGAACGGTTGTGCGCCGTGCTGGCCATGCTGGGTTGGGGGCTTCAGGCGGCAATAGGGAAAAGGGTGCGGCCGGTTTCATATGGCCTAACAGGATGGTTTCTTGCTTTTGTGGTCGTGTGCTTTCTCTCCATATTCACGTCGGTATGGAAGCTTGCGGCCTTCAATGCGTGGATCGAACTTCTCAAGCTCGGTGTCCTGTTTTTCTTGGTCTCCCAGCTCGTGGATACTCCCAAACGACTTTTCATTTTCTTACTCATTTTCGCAATCGGTCACGTCTGGATGGGAAGCGAGAGCATCAGACTCTACTTCTCCGAAGGGTACGATTATGTGAGGATGGATATCTTGAGAGCGACGACCACCTCCGTGTCAAGAGGAGACCCCAACTCTCTTGCGGCCAGCTTGCTCCTCGCCACGTGCTTAGCCATATATACGTTCCGGTCACACCGCAATCTCCTTTGGCGAGTCTCTTGGCTACTGACGATCGCAGTCACGAGTGTGATCGTCGTAATCAGCGGTTCCAGGGCCGCCATGGTAGCCTGCCTCTTCTTTCTCTTCTATCTCTGGGCAACGAGCAGAAGAAAGGTGCCGCTGGGTATTGTACTGATACTCGTCGTCATTGTGGGATGGTTCGCCATGCCCTCGCAGTATCAGGAGAGGTTTCTTACTATCTTTGATCTTGAACGAAATCCTTCTGCCGCGGAGTCGGCGAGGGGAAGAATAAGGGGTCTTAGGGTGGGGGCAGAGATGTTTCTGGACAGACCTCTCCTCGGCGTGGGCATCGGCAATTTCAGCACGGCGCGCGGCATGATCTATTCTCCTCCTGAAAGCCCCAGTTGGTTCAGGTCACACAATCTGCTTGCACAAGTAGGGGGTGAAACAGGAATTCTCGGCATCGTTACCTTCGGAGGGTTCGTTGTGGCCTGTATGAGATGGGCGTCCAGGGTGAGAAGACGACTGCGTTCAGCCCACGGGGCCGAGGCTCGTCTCGTCTTCGGGGTTTCCAGTGCTTGTCTTGCCATGTGTTGGATTCTCCTTTTTCTGGGCCTGTTCGGCCACAACTTGATGCGCTACAATTGGTATTTGAATGCGGGCCTAATATCTGCGTGCGCGGCACTTGCGGGGCCTTTGGCTGAAGAGATTGAGCCAGCAGAAGCATCCCGGGACCTGAATACGCGAGGGGACACCTAGGAGATTGTGGAATGCGACTCTCAAGGTATCTCACTCCTCAATTGGTTGAACTCGAGCTGGACTCTCTGGTTGATCTTGAGTTCCCCGAGGAATTGAGTGAACAACGTAGAGTCAGGGAAACGAAGGAGCGGATAGTGGCAGTCCTCTGCGACGTGCTGAACCGTTCAGGCAGCGTGCGAAACGTGCGCCGGCTCTTCAGAGACTTGCACAACAGAGAGAAGAAGGCCACAACCGGCATCGGGAAGGGGGTGGCGATGCCTCACGTGAGGACCCTCCAGGTAAAGAAATTCGTTATTGCCTTCGCTCGTTCGGAGAAGGGACTAGAGTTCGACGCGCTTGACGAGAATCCCGTTTCTATATTCTTCGCAATGGCAACTCCTCCCGATAACGACAGGTTCTACCTCAGAGTCTACAGATCTCTCGCCGAGATCCTTCGTTTCGACGAAACGATCCGGGAATTGAAAACCGCGCGGGACCCTCACGAGATAATAAGAATCATAAGAAGCTTCGAATAATCCCCTTGCGACTACCCGCTCCCACGAGAGCACCTGCGGCAACGCCGGTTCCCGTGGAGATGTAAACTACATTAACTGTTAATTGCCCGAAGTTGTCGAGTCTGCATTTCTAAACACCACCTTCCTGCCGCGACAAATCTCACGCGGCCTCACGTTCTTGCCCATGGCCCTTCTGGCACGAGACTTGCCCTTTACGCACGCGGCCCCGCGGCACTGTTGACTCTACTAGGTCACCGATGGCCTGTGCAAGTGGACTAGGGTGCGCAGGCAGTAGGGCGAAAAGAGGGGGGAGGTGCGAGGAGACGGACGCGATAACTGACGAAAGTGGAACCCGGGGCAATGCTGGCGGCCGGTTTTGCGATCCCTTTATCCGGTTCTCACCTAGGGGGTGGCGGTTGTGAAAAAGAAATCGATTCTCGTTCTTGTCGCGAGTGCGCTCATCGTTGTTCCAAGTACGCCAGTCCTTGCATGCGCCGCAGGTGTCCCGGGTATCGGGGCACTCGAGCCAGGAAGGGTAAGGACAGAGAACGTCTCGCTCCGAGGCACGGAAAGGTCCGAGAAGGACAGGGAACTCCTCAATACTTTGGCGGCAAAGAGAGTTCTTGAGCACTGTAGGAGATTGGGTATTCGGGAGCTGCGCGAGGAAGCATTCAGACTTCCCGGGGGCGCTGGTCGCGGACAGTCCGGCTACTTTGTCATACCAATGGAAAATCCGGGCGGCGACAGGTTTGGTACTGCGCTACTCGTTCGCGAGAGCGACGAAGCGGTCGTGGCGATTACAGTCGATACCGCGACCGGAGAACTCGTCCAGACAATCTCGCCAGGTGGCGAAGAAGAGCTGGTCTCCTTCGACAAGAAGAAGTGGTCTGACTGCTTTGCCGTTTCCTGCAGTGTGTGCGTAGCAGGGTGTGCGTTCACCGGACCCCTGTGGTTAAAGTGCATGGCAGCGTGTTGCGGTGTCTCAGCTGCGACCTGCGCGGCCATTGCACTTCAGGAGTGAGATACGGTATGAATAAGGCGACGGCTTGCTTCGTCCTTACATCAATCGTGGCCGGTGTTATTATGGGTGACCACTTCCTGAGTGCTCCTTGGAAATTTGCGGTCTGGGGACTGGGCCTGTCATTACCGTGGGTAATAATGGCCAGATTCGTTTCGCTTCGCTCGGAATGAGCTATTCAGAGTTCGTGCGAGCTAAAGCGAGAGCGAATCACTCGGACGGAAGTCGTACGGATGCGATTTGTATCTCGCTGTTAGCCAGCGTAGTGTTCTCGTGTGTTTGTTGTCTCCTGTGTTTGTTGTGCGGGGGAGAGGGAATTTCCTTCTTCCCGTATTTTTGTGTAACTTTCGCTCGACTTTTGTAAGATTCTGCTATATGATGATTCGATATTCGTCGGACTGAGCTGACTTCTCGTTACCTTCTTGGAGACGAGTGATTGTGTGGGTAACACGTGAAGGTAGTACAGGAAGATTGCTCCAGCTCTGTCTGGGGTATTTTGTTTTCTACGTCATTACCGGCGTTACCGTGAAGTACTTCCTGGGCAGTGCTGAGCTCGGCTTCCCCGCCATGAAGGGAGTCGAGTTCCTGGTTTACAGCACCCTGGGAGGGAGCAGCCTGGCTGTAGCGGTCGTGTTGGTGCTTCGCTGGTTCAAGTCGGCTTCAATCCAGACGGCGCAGTGGGGAAGCCTCACGTTCCCGCGCGAATATCTATACATCATTCCCTCAGGTGTCTGCACTGCTGTGGTGATTCCTACCACGACCCTCATGTACACGCTGCCCATTTCCGTTATGGTGGCCATGGTCATTATGCGGGCAAGCGTCATCATAATCAGCAGGGTAGTGGATGCCATACAGATCAGACAGGGCATCCTTCACAAGAAGGTGTACGTTGAGGAAAACATCGGTGTCGTGTTTGCCTTGCTCGCTGCCAGTGTGCAGATGTTTTGGGTGGGAGAGGGTGGTTTTGACTTTGTGCACTCGCGTGCCGCGACGGGCATTCTGGGAAGCTACATCGTTGCCTACTCCATCCGTATCTACATAATGAACTACTACAAGAATACGCGGGGCAAAGGCGTGAAGCTCAATAACAAGTGGTTTTTCGGAATTGAACAGATATCGGCGTGCATTACATTGACCATCGTGACGGCCTTCCTGTTTCATTCTCCGCGAATATTGGGCTGGGACCTATCCCAAATCAATCTCTTCAGAGGAGCAATCATCGACCCCCTACCGCGCTGGCCGCAAGCCATACTCGCCGGGATGGCATTCGGGATGGTCGCGTTCTTTTCGGTTTTTCTCTTCATGTTCAAAGGCAGAACTGCGACGTTTGCGGGCCTGGTGAACAGACTAACCTCTCTCATTGCAGGCACTACGGCCACGCTCGTCTTCTTCTTCGCTTTCAAGGGGAGGTTTCCCGAGATTCAGGATTGGATCTCCCTTGCCTTGATATTTGTTGCGGTGGGCTTTCTGAGTGCGGCGGAGAAAAAGCGTGTTGCAGAGCTGGTGGCCGCGCGCGAGATTGAACAGGAAGAGAGCAAGCCTTAGCCAGCTACACGCTTAACGCTGCATACGCGGGGTATCTTTGCCCTGCAGAGGTCGGTCGTGATCGCGCCTCGTGTGCTTTCGGGCGTGTGCTTGCGGAATGGTTCCTTATCAAATCGCGTCAGCTCGAAGCAATCCAGAAAGGGGACTCTGGCTGCGAAGTTCTTAAGGTTCTAACTTACTTCTTCGATTTCTCCTGCATTCGTTTCCTGAGCCTCGCGAACACGTCCTCCAGTGCCGCTCCCAGCTCCTCGGGCTTGTCAGTAACCTCTGGCTCGTTGTGAAACACTGAAAAAGGAACAGAGTGTGCCTTGATATCAAGAAACCCGTCATCGCCTGTTGCGAGCTTGTCCCAATCGTTCGTCTTGTAGTAAAACTCCATCTTCTCGTCCGGAAGGGAGTGGTAGAGGATGCTGTCGGCCTGCTTGGGGTCGAATCTGCGCCTGTTCTTGCGGCACGACTCCTCGTAAGAGACCTTTATGTATACGACACCCGCGCGTTCGAGAATCTCGTCAGATAGGACGTTAAAGGCTTCTGCGAATCCGTTCTCGCCTCCGCGCGCAAACTCGACTATAGCGGTCGTTTTCTTGAGGTAGCCCGGATCTCGAGCCAGCTTTTTTGCAAACTCTAAGTTTATGCGTTCTATGAAGAGATTCCACACGAAATCGTCCTTGAAATAGTAGTCGGGAGTCGTGAAGAGGCGCTCCTTTCCGTGTTTGGAGAGGATGTCGTCTATCTCGAACGTCTCCCAGACAAGGGGGAAGTCGTCAATCTCCTCGAACGTTCCTATGCCGAGACGCTTCTTTCGGGTCTCAACGTCCAGCTTCTTAATGTAGTCGATAACCTCGCTTTTCCCGGCGGCAGGTCTTCCTATAAGAACGATGACTTCGAAAGTTTCCTGCATCATTTCCCCCTGTCAAAGTAGACTTCGGTAGCGCTTTGCCTCCAGGGTTCCGCCCTTCACTTTGTTCTTAAGGCGAGTCCAAAGGAACACGTCCGGGTTACAAGACGGTCTAAGTCAGGTTGCCAGCATTCTTCTTAGGGTGAGGTTTCCTTCGGGCCTCCCCTCTTGTAGTAGACGTCGTAGTTTCCTCTCCTCTTGTCCTGAAAGACAACGTGCACGCTTTCGTCTTTTGCCGCCTCCATTGTCACGAAATAGGTCGAAGACCGCGATTGAGTTAATGGCACTGGGTGCTCCCCCCTCTCCCGCTCTCTGCCACAGTAAACTGCCTCAGTGGGACCCCATCTGTCGTCGTACCAGACAACATGTACCGCCGAACCTGAAAGGGCTTCAACTACGGGTCTGAATGCTCTCGAGCTTCCATCAGTCAGCCTGACCTCTCCTTCCCACTTCCCTTTTTTTCGTTCTCTGTAGCAGACAATGAACGACTGAGACTCGTAATGCTCCCAGACCGCGTGTATTCCCCCTGTCGTGTCCGCGCTGATGCACGGGCGTCTACAGGAATCGGACCGGTTGCTCAGTTGCACGGGCCTTTTCCAAGAGTCTCCCGCAAATTCTCTGTATATGACCCTCTTTTTCCGTTTCCACTCTTCAGTCCAGACAACGTGAATCCGGCCATCAGGGCCAACGTCTATGGAGGGCGCCACGGCGTCGTGGCCCCTGCGGCTCAGGCAGACCGGAGAAGACCATTTTGTTCCAGAAAACGAAGCGAAGAGAATTCTTGAAATCTCTTTGTTCCTGTCTTCCCAGGCAAGATGGAGAACTCCCTTCCCGGAGCAACACAAGGCCGGGGAACGAGAAAAGGTCGAGTCTCGAGTAATGTTCTCTGGGGGCGTCCACTCTCCATTTATGCGGGCGCTGAGATGAAGATCGTAGTATCCTCCCGCATTGTCAGACCATACCACGTAGACGTTATCACCTTTGCCTATCGCCACGGTCGGGGTGGAAGAAGCCGAAGAGCTGACAGTCACTTGCTCAGGTCCTTCCCATCCCTGGGAGGTAAGCCTTGTATAGAAGATGTCGTGATAAAGCTCAATTGTGCCAGAGAAAACGACGTGTACCACTCCGGAAGCGTCAACTCTAATTGAGCGGGCGTTGTTCGGTGTGACAGAAGCAGTGGTTAAGGCGCCGCTGATGGCTTCGTCTTTAGACCAAATGAGTTCGGCAGCACGGGCCTCAGACATCAATACTTGGCTCAGAGAGAAAACGCACACCAGCGGGAGAACTTCTAGTGGCAGGAGCCACGTATGAATCCGGCCGTGCTTGAGAAGGCGCTCAACATTTTCCAGGAACAAGGGGCCGCGCGACCCCGCCACATCAGGAAACGGGAATTTCATGTAGTATACATTAGAGGAAAGACAGGCCCAGTAGAAGTCAAAAGTGAAGGCGGCGATCAGCTAGTATCGCCGCCTTCTCTTACTTCCTTCGATCAGACTCCGACAATCTGACCGGCTGAGAAGCTCCTTAGCTTCTCGCAGCTACCCTGGATCTTCTGATCACGAAGTAGACAGAAACCAGGCCCAGGGCAATTATTAGCAGAACAATGCCCAGGCCAGTCATGCCAGGAGCTTGACCTGTCTCGACGAAGCTACCTCCTGTAGTCTGGTCACAATCGGTCGGATGGGTGTAGTCACCCACGTTGCAGACTATGACGATCTGACCTTGCGGCTCAATCTCCACGTCGAAATCGCACCAGGTGGCGTTCGCAGGAGGGTTCTGGAAAGCCCAGCTGGCCGGAGTACACACTATCTGCCCAGGCTGTAAGTACGTACTGGCAAGAGGATCGATGTCGATATCGTTGGGGTCTCCCTTTTGATGGGTGACGGAGGGCCCCGATTTAATATGAATCTCGTGGTTTGCACTTGTGTTCTTCACACAGATGTTAAAGGGTCCTCCGTGACCCTTGTGAGTCGGAGGAGGTTCCTGCCAAACCGTTGCTGTCTTTTTGCACTCAGGAACGGGCTGGGGAAGAGGAGGGTTTCCAGGACGATGCGGGGGAAGTGGTCCGGGAGTTCCACCGCCGTTTGGATCCCAAGGATCGTAATACCACGAAAGCACCCAGTCTTCGGTTTCGCCAACGGCGAAGTCAGGACCCTCAGAGCCGTCCCAACCGCAGGGGAACACGTTCGGAGCAATAGCTCTATCGCTGAGCGTGACACGCAGCCAGTGCCAGTCATCGTACCAGGTGACCCAGCTAAATCCCCCGATGCAGTACCATATTGTCATGCCAGGAGTGTGAACTGGAGGGAGTATATAGTTGCGCACTATCCACTCGTTGGGACTCGGTGGGTCACACCAGTCCCCGCTCGAGTTACAGTCCAGAAGCACATTGAGAAAACGGCCTGGGAGGGGGCTTGCAGCCGGATCAATTGTCAGAGGAACGAACACCCAGCCAAACCACGTTCCGGCCGGTGTCATAGACGCAAAAATGAGGGGAGCACCATCATCGACGTCCAGATCAGGCACAAGAGCGTCCCACTCAGCAGTTGACATCCAACCCACATAGCAGTCAGTCGTATCGATGTGACGAGGGCCGCTGCTGGCAAACAAAGAAGGGAACGAGGGATCAGGAGCGTCCCCGTAATCAGCGAGTGGCTGTGCTAGCGCTGGGCAGGCGAAAAACACCAAGGCGACAAGCACAATCCCTGTCGCCGCCAATCTTCGTTTCATGATTCGACCTCCAAGGTTCGTCATTTCGCAACGCTTGCGCATCAGGCATTTGCGAAATGCGCAAGACTCAGTGCGGCAGATTTGGCCATGCAAGGCGTGCTCTAATCGCCAAGATGTTCGGGCGATCTCTTTAGCGACTGAAACGACCAGGCAATATAAATAGCGCCAAATCGGGCTCCCTCTTCACAGCCATTCTGGAGCTGCACCTGTCTCACGGTACAGCTGCAAATCTGTTGTTGTGTTGGGCTCGCCATTTGCACAACCACAAAGCAAGAAATCCGAGCAAAGATCGCAATCCAGTCTGCGGGACGACATCACCTCCTTCAAGAATGAGATAAAGATACACCGATTGTGCGGTTTAAGACATCGTGTGAGAAAAAGCGAGGTATGAGATCGGCAGGAGCAATCATCGGAGATAGGGCCTCTCGGTCTGGTGGAAACAGAAAAGACCAAACAGTCCGGATAGTTCCTAACGGGGAATCGTCTGGGTCTGACAAGCTAACAGCACGGGAACAACACCCCGAAACGCCGTTATTATACAACCAGTTGCCCCTAAAGTCAATAACAATCTCGGTGACGTATAACACAAACTTAGAACTTTCTTTTTGCAGTCCTTTCCAGGCGTGCGCCGCCAGTGGCGCGGTACACGCGTTGGCAAAACTCTTCTCACGGAAGTTGGCAAGAGGACACGGGCTCTCCGCCAAAGCCTCCACGCGTGGTGTGAGTTCCCCCGCGGGCTCCGGGTGTTTGCCACCGTAACCCTTGGGGGGCATTGGGAGCTTCCGTTCCAATAAGGCCCGAGAAATCTGCAAAGGTTGCGCAGATTTGCGCTCGCCAGATTCGTACGCTTCCCTAGCGTTGAACCCGTGGGATCTATCCCGGACCATCGCGTCCCGTCCCCAAGCCACTGGCTCGGGGCTTGACTTTCCGCCACGGTCAACCTAGGATAAGACAACATCGACTAGGACAATCGACGATGTCTGCGCGTGCCTAACGTTGTCAAGGTGGCGGCTTAACACAAGAGGTAAAGCTCACGAAAAGAGGTGGAGATGTCGTTTGGAACTCTTCGCAATTACGTAGGAGGCGAGTGGGTCAGTTCTAAGTCAACGCAGGTCCTTGAGGTTCGCAATCCAGCCACGGGCGAAGTGCTGGCTCAGGTCCCGATGTCTACAAAAGATGAAGTCAACCAGGCCGTGGCTCGAGCCAAGAAGGCCTTCGCGGAGTGGAGAGAGATTCCGCCCGTTGTTCGCGCTCGGTATTTCTTCGATCTCAGGAATGTGCTGGAAGAGCACTTTGAAGAGATATCGCGACTTCTGGTGCAGGAGAACGGAAAGACTCTGCCCGAAGCTCGGGGCAGCGTGCGCAGGGCCGTCGAGATGGTCGAGGTTGCGGCCGGTATTCCTTCTCTCATGATGGGCTACGGACTCGAAGACATCGCCAAGGGTATTGACTGCTTTGCGATACGTCAGCCGCTAGGCGTGTTCGCATGCGTTACGCCGTTTAATTTTCCCGCGATGGTTCCTCTATGGTTTCTACCGTTTGCCGTGGCCTGCGGCAACACCTACGTCGTCAAACCGTCCGAGCAGACCCCGCTCTGCCAGAAGCGGATCTTTGAGCTCATGCACGATGTAGGCTTTCCTCCGGGCGTCGTGAATCTGGTTAACGGTGCGAAAGAGGCGGTTGACGCTTTGCTTCAGAACGACGATGTGGTCGGCGTCTCTTTTGTTGGCTCAAGTCCTGTGGCGCGTTACGTCTATGAGACGGCCGGTTCGAAGGGGAAGCGAGTTCAGGCGCTAGGCGGAGCGAAGAACTTTCTTGTCGTGATGCCCGACGCCGAACTGGACAGTACCGTGGACGCACTCATAGATTCCTGTTACGGGTGCGCGGGAGAGCGCTGCCTGGCGGGAAGTATTCTGATTGCAGTCGGGGATGTGTACGATGCCCTCAAAGAGAAGTTCACGGGTGCCGCCAAGAAGATCACGGTCGGTAACGGTCTGGAGGAGGGCATCAAGATGGGCCCCGTCATCTCCAGGAAGCACAAGGAGAGAGTCCTGGGTTACATCGCTTCTGCTGTCAGGGAGGGGGCAGAGCTTCTTCTTGACGGCCGCAACGTGAAGGTCGTGGGCTATCCCAACGGGTACTTCGTTGGACCGACCATATTTGATAATGTGAAGTCTTCCATGACGATTGCGAAAGAAGAGATATTCGGGCCTGTCGTGGCCATCATGCGAGTTGATAGTCTGGAAGAGGCGCTGGAGCTCATTTCGCAAGGCGAATTTGGAAACGCCACTTCCATCTTCACAACGAACGGCGGAGCGGCGAGAGAATTCGTATATCGCGTCGGGATAAGCATGATAGGAGTGAACATCGGTATTGCCGCTCCGATGGCGTTTTTCACATTCGGCGGGGCGAAAGGCTCTTTCTTTGGAGACCTGAAAGCACACGGGAAAGACTCGATAGAGTTCTTCACAGACAAGCGCGTCGTCATATCGCGTTGGTTCTAAAAGCGGCGGTCTGGCGGGTACTGCGCGTTCACGGCGGGCTTGGCCCTGCAATCGTTGTGTTCTCTTGTGGGGTACCCTGATGTAAAACGCTTCGCATCTAAACCGGACCGGTTCTAGAAAAGGAGTGTCCAGATGGGTCTTCTCATAAAGCAAGGCGAGATCATAACTGCCGCGGAACGCTTCAAGGGCGACATCTACTGCGAAGGTGGGAAGATAACCGCGATCGGCCCTGCCGTCGAGAAGCAGAGCGCGAAAGACGAGGTCATCGATGCATCCGGTGCCTTTGTGTTGCCCGGAGGCGTTGAGCCGCACGTCCACATGGAGCTTCCGTTCATGGGAAGCCAGTCATCCGACGATTTCGAGACCGGGACTGCCGCAGGCGTGGCCGGAGGGACGACGACCATAATGGACCTCGCCATACCAGGGCGTGGCCAGTCGCTCCTGGAAGGACTCAAAACCTGGATGGACAAGGCCGAGAAGGCAGTCAGCGACTATGCCCTTCACATGGCCGTGACATGGTACGGGGAGAAGACCAGTGAGGAAATAGCCTTCTGCGTGCGGGAGGCGGGGACACCTTCGTTCAAGAGCTTCATGGCTTACAAGGGTGCGATCGGCGTCGACGACGAGGAACTCTTCCAGATAATGACCGTCACTCGCGAGGCGGGCGGGCTAACCATGATTCATGCTGAGCACGGAGACGTCGTGGCGGCTCTACAGAAGAAGCTCATCTCGGAGGGTAAGACCCAGCCTTACTATCATCCGGTTTCGAGACCGAGCTACGTTGAAGGAGAAGCCACTTCGCGCGCCATCATGATCGCACGTGCGACCGGGCAGAAACTGTACATCGTTCACATGACGTGCAGGGAAGCGCTAGAGGCGGTCACCGAGGCCAAGCTGAGGGGTCAGGAGGTCTATGCAGAGACCTGTCCGCAGTATCTGCTTCTTGACGACGAGGTCTACAAGAAACCCGACTTCGAGGGAGCAGCATACGTAATGTCCCCTCCCATAAGACCCAAAGGGCATCAGGAAACGCTCTGGGGAGGGATTGAGGCAGGTATATTCGATACCATCGGCACCGACCATTGTCCTTTCAATCTAAAGGGTCAGAAGGAAATGGGGAAGGACGATTTCACCCAGATCCCGAACGGTGCAGGAGGCGTGGAGCACAGATTGCAGCTTCTCTACACGTACGGAGTGTGCACGGGCAGGATTGACATGAACCGATTCGTGGACCTTGTCGCGACACGGCCCGCGAAGATATTCGGTCTCTATCCCAGGAAGGGCTCACTCTTGGTGGGAGGAGACGCTGACATTCTGATCTTTGATCCCTCTGGAGAGGGCAAGATATCTGCTTCAACCCACCATCAGAGGTGCGACCGTAACATCTACGAGGGATTCGCAGTGAAGGGTCGCGTCGCAAAGGTGATCCTCCGGGGCAGGGTGGGGTTCAGCGAAGGCGACCTCAAGGTAGAAAGGGGCGCGGGTCGTTTCATAAAGAGGCCCGTCCTTGTGGAGGTATAAAATGGCTCAACAACATGAGACGAGCGGCAAGCTCGTCGGAAAAGCGGAAAGCGTGCATCAGAAACACAGAGATTTTCTCTTTCCCAGTGTCATCAACTACTACCGAGACCCGCTTGTGCTTGCAAAGGGCACGGGGAGACGCGTAATGGACATAGAGGGGAACAAGTATCTAGATTTTTTCGGCGGGATTCTTACTGTCTCCGTGGGTCATTCGCATCCTAGAGTATGTTCTGCCGTGAAAGAGCAAATTGACAAACTCTCTCACACTTCCACGCTCTATCAGACGGTTCCTATAGTCGAGCTAGCCGAGACACTCGCGGAGATCACACCCGGGGAGCTTAAGAAAACCTTCTTCACTGCATCCGGCACCGAGGCAGACGAAACGGCGGTCATGCTGGCCCAGGTTTACACAGGCCGCCAGGAGCTCATCGCTCTTCGCCACGGGTATTCCGGCCGGTCTCTGCTGGCTCAATCCCTGACTGCGCATGCTCCTTGGCGAGCCCTGCCGACCCAGGTAGGTGCTGTGAAACATGCTGTCTCTCCCTATTGCTATCGATGCGCCTTCGGACTGAACTATCCTTCGTGCGAGGTGAAGTGCGCCGAGGACATCGACGAACTCATCAGGACAACCACGACAGGGCAGATCGCGGGGTTTCTGGCTGAACCGATTCAAGGTGTGGGTGGGTTCATTACGCCTCCGAAGGAGTACTTCAAGATTGCCGTTGAAATAGTGAGACGTAACGGGGGCATATTCATCTGCGACGAGGTTCAGACAGGTTTTGGCCGGACCGGTGGAAAGATGTTCGGGATTGAGCACTACGGCGTCCTGCCCGAGATAATGACCATGGCGAAAGGTGTCGCAAACGGCCTTCCTCTTGGCGTCACCATAGCGACCCCCGAAGTGGCCGATTCTCTTAATGCACTTACGATTTCCACCTTTGGGGGAAATCCGGTCTGCTGTGCTGCATCTAGCGCCACGCTGGGGATAATTCGTGACGAAAACATTCCTGCCCACGTGGAGAAAGTCGGCTCTCTGTTGCGTTCTGAACTTACGCGTCTTAAGGAGAAGTACTCGCGCGTGATCGGCGATGTGCGCGGGATGGGACTCATGCAGGCGATAGAGCTCGTGGAAGACGAGACGGTCGGGAACAGAGTGCCAAACACCGAAGCAACGCTTCAGCTTTTCGAGGAGACGAGAGAGCGCCGCCTTCTCATCGGTAAGGGTGGACTTTACGGCAACGTCATTCGCATATCTCCGCCGATGACCGTTACCAGCGAAGAGATAGAGGAGGCGGTGGAGATCCTTCACGACTCTTTTGCCGCTATGAAGGTCTGACGGTCAAAGGCCCTCTTGTAGCCATGAAGGTTCAATAGCCCGGTATGGCAAACCGCAATCCATTCAAGCTTCCCTCTAAGCGAACCGAACTGGACATTGCCGATCTGAAACCGCCGTATCTGCACAGTGAAGCCGTGGCAGAAGCGGAGCGCTGTCTGTACTGCTACGACGCTCCCTGCACGAAGGCCTGTCCCACAGGAGTCGATGTACCCGGCTTCATAAGAAAAGTCGCCACAGGAAACCTGAGGGGCGCAGCTAAGATCATCTTTGAAGCGAACGCGCTTGGATACTCCTGCGGCAGGGTCTGCCCAGTCGAGGTGCTCTGCGCGGGCGCGTGCGTTCTGAATCTTCAATATCGACCTCCGATTGCAATAGGACGACTTCAGCGTTACTCAACGGAGCCGTTCCTTGACAGTGACTTCATGAAGGGCCCTCCGGCAGAGAGAACGGGGCACAAGGTTGCCTTGGTCGGTGCCGGTCCCGCCTCGATCGCGTGCGCTGTCTATCTTGCCGAACGCGGACACGAAACAGTGATATTCGAGAAGCGCGATGTTCCGGGTGGACTAAACACATGGGGCATTGCGCCGTACAAGCTTCACGCTCACGACGCTATCAATGAGGCAAAGTGGCTTCTTTCTTCGGGAATCAAGCTCAAGACCAACGTGGAGATTGGAAAGGACGTCTCGGGTGAATCACTTCTTGAGGAGTACGAGGCGATCTTTCTGGGAATCGGCCTTGGAAAGGACGGTGCACTCGGCATTCCGGGAGAGGGCGGCCCCGGGGTCTTCGGGGCCATCGAGATCATCGAGAGAATGAAAACAGATTCTTCGCTCAAGCTTGTCGGAGTCAAAAGCGCAGCAGTCATTGGTGGAGGAAACACCGCCATCGACATCGCCAGAGAGCTTCGCTATCTTGGGATTGAAGAAGTCAGCATTCTCTATAGACGTACTGAAGTAGAGATGCCTGGCTACGCACACGAACTAGCTGCGGCTAGAGCTGCTGGTGTGCGTTTCTACGAGAAGACCCTTCCCGTTCGAGTCATCAGAGACGGGGACAAGTTGGAGGGGCTCGTGGTGGCGCGCGCCGAGAAGGCCCGGCCAGTTCAAGGAACCGAGCGCGAGTTCCCAACACAGATGGTCGTTGTGGCCATCGGGCAGGCGGGCGAGGGGGAGATTATCTCAGAATTTCCGGGTGTGGAGTGCGATTCAGGGGGCCGCGTCGTCGTAGATGAAACAACCGGCCGCACAGGGAATCCAAAGGTCTTTGCCGGAGGCGATTGCGTCAACGGCGGCAAAGAGGTGGTAAACGCCGTGGCGGAAGGCAAGCGAGCCGCAATCGCGATTGATGAGATGCTGCGCGGCTGAGGACGTATCATGGCTGAACTTTCCATCAACTTCGCTGGTATAAAGAGCCCTAACCCCTTCTGGCTTGCATCGGGCCCGCCCACCAACACGGGCGAACAAGTGATGCGCGCATTCGAGATGGGTTGGGGCGGTGCAGTGTGGAAGACCCTCGGTGAGCCCATCGTGAATGTTTCGAGTAGACTAGGTAGTCTTGACGAAGGGGACCGAAGGATGGTTGGCCTCAGCAACATTGAGCTCATCAGTGACAGGTCCGTTGAAACCAACTTGAAAGAGATAAGCGAAGTCAAGAAGCGCTTTCCCGACAATGCAGTCATCGCCTCACTCATGGTGGACTCAAAAGAGGAGTGGCACCGGATGGTGCGTCTTTCAGAAGCTGCGGGGGCGGACGGTGTGGAGCTCAACTTCGGGTGTCCACACGGAATGTGTGAGCGCGGTATGGGCTCTGCCGTCGGTCAGGAACCTAAGGTCATGCGCGAGATAATCTCCTGGGTGAAGGAAGTGGCGAAGGTCCCGGTTCTGGTTAAGCTCACGCCCAATATAACGGACATAACAGAGCCAGCGGTGGCGGCGGTAGAAGCAGGTGCAGAGGGACTCGTTCTCATAAACACGGTGAGAAGCATCATCGGTGTTGACCTGGAGAGACTCGTTCCCGTCCCCTCTGTCGCCGGTTTCGGCACGCCGGGCGGGTACTCTGGTCCCGCCGTGAAACCGATCGCACTTCACATGGTAAGTGCGCTGGCGCGAGATTCGCGAATCGATGTTCCCATCTCCGGACTTGGTGGAATCACGACGTGGCGTGACGCAGTGGAGTTCATATCGCTTGGCTCAACCAGCGTGCAGGTCTGCACTGCTGTCATGCATCATGGATTCAGAATAATTGATGACCTCGTTGAGGGACTTTCAAATTATCTCGACGAGAAGGGAATGGTCTCAGTTGACGAGCTGACTGGTCGTGCCCTGAAGACAGTTACCGAGTGGGGGGAGCTGGATTTAGACTACAGAGTTGCCGCGGACATCGACCCTGATACCTGCATTGGATGTCAGATATGCTATGTATCCTGTAAAGACGGTGGGCACAGCGCCATTCATCTTCCCGACGAATCGCCGAGTCCCGGGCACGTCGCTCCCGGGCACAGGATCGTCTCTCAAAGGCTGGCCGAGTCTACTCCTGATGTGGATTACAGAGTCCCTTGGGTCGATCAGACCGAATGCGTGGGCTGTAATCTCTGTTCTCTCGTCTGCCCGGTTCCTGACTGTATCAGGATGGTGGAGCTAAAGTAGTAGTCCTGCCTTAACTTGTTGAGCCCCAACTGCGTCACGACGGCGGAGCTAAGGTAGTAGTCCTGTGTTCAGGTGTACGATTCCCAACTGCGTCACGACGGTGAAGCTAACATAGTAACCCTGCGTTAACCTATCATGCCCGTAACCACGCCCTAGCTTTTCGTGAAGACGAGGGAGGCAAAACTGACGGCGGACTGAGTTGCGTCTTCGTGCCAGATTTCGTAGCAGAGAAGATGCCCTCTTGCGGCGGGAATAATCTCCAGCATTGAAGCAAGCGGGGCGAATCCACATACCTTGTAGGCGTCCTCCTTCTCCCGCGTCTCACTCCAGAAGCCTTCAGCATTCCACGCAACCAGGTTGTCTATGAGAGTCCTATCGTGAGGCTCGGCCTCTTGAGCGAGAGAACGTCCGGAATACCGATCACCGAACTTGTATCCCACGTGAGAGAAATCTACACCCGCAACCACCAGACACCTGCCCCGATGCTCGCGGATGATGGAGCGAAGCCTCCCCAAGAAATCTCCGATGCAGGGGATTTCGGAAGCGCGACTGTGCCCATCGAGCTGGGTACGGAAGGAACCGCAGAGGATCGGAACGATACGCACGTTCTCCGTGGCAAGAACACGCTGGAGAAAGATTGTCTGGAAATCGATCGAATGCTCGTGGCGGTGAGGTAGGTCGTTATCAAGTAGGCAGTCTCCTGCTGCGCTGCGAAGCTCCTGGACTATGTCCTTGTCCGTCGTAAGCGTCCCCAGCGGTGTCTGGAAGTCCTTTGTCGTAAGACAGAACTTGGCACTCCTCACACTGTGCCCAGTTCCGAGAATCACTATCAGGTCCACCTCCGTTCCTCTTATCTGTCGGTACGCGGAGCCGTAACAGTTGGCCGCGGTCTTAAGTTCGATGTGGGGTGCCACGACGGCGACGATGTCTCCTTGAACAATTTCTGTCTTGGATTGCCCGGCCTCGAGGATCCCGTCTAACATTTTGGCCAAAGCCTGAGGGTCTTCGGGGTAAGAGATTCCAGCATGAAACGCCTTTCTGACCGAGAGCGCGGCGTAGCTCGCGATTATTTCGGCCCTTGCTTTCTCGTAACGTTCATCCTGGAGAAGGAAGGCCAAGCTCAGCTGCTCGAGGATTTGACCGACTTGATCGGTCGTAACCAGCACCCCACCTTGGCTGCGGGTCAGATGGAGCTGCAAATCGGACATGCTGTGCGTTCCGTCCAGCAAGGTGAGGATAGAGGCGGCAACTTCGTTTAGGACAATAGGTTCCTTTATGAGGCCGAGTGGATCTCTGACCATGACCATCTGCTTGCCACCGTGCCTGAGTGGATAAAGCTCTATGTCGTCGCGGGTTCTGAGTGCCTGCTCTTGCATGATTGCTCCTGTCTGAGACCCACGTTTGAGTGTCAGACCCGGATAATGTGCCGGAGGCCACGGTCCGATGCCCTGTTTAAGCAGTCGACCCTGGGCCGACTCGCAAGGCCGGATTCGACGGTTCTCAAACGAGCAGAAACTGAAGCGGTCCCGACCCAAAAGATTACACGTGCGCAGCCAAGCGCGCAACTTGTTTGTCCGTTCCGAGTTCTCCTCTCTTACCAAGACACAGACGGGGTGTCGCCCAGTGAGTCCGTGCCTCAGGCGCAAGCACGGCTAAGTGTCTAATTTGTATTCGGTCCCGGGGTTCCTGACCGTGCCCAAGCGGTCGTAGCGAGCCTCCAAGAAAACGCTTGACATAGAATACGGACGTGGTGCAGTTTGACCGAGTCGTTCCGTTCGAGGGTATATACCTGAAACCGGAGGTGCTCTAATGCTACTTGTTGGGTCTTGCGCGTTCCTATAGAGGGATGCGTTTTCGCTTAAAGGGGGTGAAAACATGAAGAGAGTGCTAGTAGCGGCATCTTTGCTTTGCCTGATGGTTCCCGCTGTGAGTTTCGCCCAAAATGCGAATCCCTATCTCTATCTTGAGATCTATGCGGACGACGACCACTGTACTTGCCAGGGACCTCCACTTCAATGCTATCGAGCGCTGCCAAAGACTGCGTGGACGCCTACTTATATCTTCGTACACGTTGCGAGGACAGAGAACGGTTTCCTCGGTATTCCGTTTGGCATGGTGACGAGCGGTGGAGCGATGTTCAGCAGCTGTACTGCTTGCCCCGGCTTCCTGAAGGGCCCGAGCGCGGCTGGTGAGCCTGCTGCCGTCATCGTCTCGTCAACTGCGCTGTGCCATCAGTGGCAGGATCATCCCATCTACTGCATGTGGCTGAGTCAGGATGAAGACCCTGACATCTGGACTTTGGTCGGAAGCGCTGACCTTGGTCACTACATGGTTATCAACTGTCTCAACGAGTACGACTTTGGCACCACGCTTGGTCACGGTGCGGAATGGTCCTCAAACCAGAGCTTCGCCTGCGCGACCGGCGATGATCCTATCGACGAGACCACCTGGGGCAAAATTAAGGCGTTGTATAGGTAGCAAACGGGGCTTCCGAACGGTCATAAATTGCCGCGGAAGCCCCTTCTCTACCCACAGCTGAGAAGCTCGAGTGCTCAGGAGACAAAAGCCGGCCTACTGGCTCTCGCTCGTTTCTGATTTTTTCTTCATGATTTTCTTCTCGCCGGCTTCTTTCTCGGTCTTCTTGAGAACTCTCTTCTTTGCCCTCTCGCCGGTCTTCTTGTAGGTTTCGGCCTTCTTGGCGCGAGCCTTTTTCTTCAGCGCCTTAAGCTTGGCCAGCTGCTCCGTAGTCAGAATCTTTCTTGCTTTCTCAAGGGTGTTCACCCTGGCCAGCGCCATGTCCTTTCTGAGTGCTGCGATTGCCGAGATCTTGGCCTTGACCTCGGTGAGGTCCGGCATGTCTTCCTTGAGAATCTCGTCCAGCTCCAGCTCAACTATCTGTATGTCTGCCCTCGCCTGGATGGCAGCCTTTCTCGATGCCATCCTGATGTCTTTAAGAGAGGCGAGTTGCTCGTCGGATAGCTCGAGCATGTCCGCGTGCTTCTCGTACTGGCATATGCACGCGAGCTTACTGAGCCTCCCGTGCATACCGCCAATCATCATGCCGCCGTGACCACAGCATCCCATACAGCCCATCATGGCGCCAGGGCCACCCATCATCGCCCCGCCGCGGCCAAGCCCCATGCCGTCACCGCGCCCAAACATCATGCCACAATGGGGGCAGCGCATGCCGCCCATCATCCCGCGCATCATTCCGGGACCGCCCATCATGCCTTCCATCTCGGGATTCACGGTGCGGAATATCTCAATTCGCTTGGTCCCTTCTTCGTCGGGGTCAGTCTTGACGATCTCGTACTCCATCTCCTGGGCAAGGGCAAAGCTTGTGCTCAGAAGAAGTGCGGCCGCAAGAATTCCTGTAAGAAGTTTAATTCGCTTCATGACCTCTTCCTCTTCCCTCCGGTTCGTTTATATAACAAAAAACCACCCCACAATCATCCCCGCCACCTTCCAACAATAGGAATCACGTTCTTTCTGTACAGCCATCACCTCCTGCCGACCCGCCGCGCCCTCACTCGCCTACAGGCGTAGGCTGAGTCCGGCGGGACACCTTTGGCTCCGCCGCACGGCTGGGTCCTCTTTTTCTCGGTCAAACCCTTCCCCGGGCCAAGTAGCATCCCCGACCACCGGTGCATGATACCCGGTGAAACGCCAGGAGTTCCTCCCTACTAGATCCCGGGCCGATTCGAGCTTTTAACGAACATGAAGTATAACATTGTCCAGATGCCTCTGTAACTTGAAAGTCCGTTGTGGTAGAATTTAATCCGTGTGCCCGGGCGGGGCCTGGTCTCCGACGGGCAAGACCTCGAACCTAATTCCCGTTCGTCAAATAGACTACCGGAGAGGACATGAATAACCAGCGGAGGAAACGCAATATGAACATGCTAATTCCGACGATAATACTCGGAGCACTGGCGGTTGTCCTGGTCATCGTTGGCTATACGAAAGGAGAAGGGCAGCACATCACGGGAATGAAAGCCGCGGTAAGGCTAACCGTTGATATACTTCCACTTCTGGCTTTCGCTTTCGTCGTGGCTGGCATGGTTCAGACCCTTCTTCCCAAGGAGCTACTGTCACAGTGGGTGGGTGCGGAATCCGGCATGCGCGGGATATTCATCGGGGCTGTGGCAGGGGGGCTTTCCCCGGGTGGTCCCTACGTGAATCTGCCCATCGTTGCCGGGCTCCTTCACTCCGGCGCCAGCGTTGGAACCATGGTTGCCTTTCTGACTGGATGGTCGCTTTGGGCAGTTGCTCGTTTGCCCATGGAGGTAGGGATACTGGGTTGGAGATTCACTGTCATCCGCTTCGTAAGCATACTCATCTTTCCGCCGCTGGCCGGGCTGATAGCCCAGAGGCTTTTTTCCGGAGTGAAGTTGATGTGATTCACGGATCAGACAGAACGGACGAGGAGTAAGTGCCAGGTGAGACGAACCGCTTGTGCACGGGAAGTCTCGTGACGCGTTGCGGGACTGCAAATATGTCATGCACTGTAGATTCTGAGCTGGTGGGAGGTGTCTATGTCCATACTAACTGATAAAGACAGGATGGAGCAGGAGAAGCGAATCAAGGACAGAATGTCACGAATAAGGTACAAGCTGATCGTTATAAGCGGAAAAGGCGGCGTCGGAAAAACGACGGTGTCCATCAATTTGGCCTACGGCCTTGCCGAAAGGGGACACAGGGTTGGGGTTCTGGATGTTGACATCCACGGGCCCAATACGCCCAAGATGCTAGGAATCGAAGGTTCGAAGGTCGCCTTCTCCGAACACGGCATCGAGCCGATAGAAGTTTTGCCCAACCTGAAAGCAGTGAGCCTCGCCCTGTTTGCCCAGGTGGAAGAGGGGCCCATTATCTGGCGCGGCCCACTTAAGATGGGCATCATCAAGCAGCTTCTTGCCGACGTCAACTGGGGTGACATGGATTACCTGATCGTGGATTCTCCGCCCGGGACGGGCGATGAGCCTTTGAGCGTGTGCCAGCTCATCCCGAGCATAAACGGAGCCATAATTGTCACTACACCTCAGGACGTGGCGATCCTGGATTCGCGAAAGAGCGTGCAGTTTGCCCAGAAATTGTCGGTACCCGTGGTTGGAATCATCGAGAACATGAGTGGCTTTGACTGTCCGCACTGCGGGCAAAAGATAGACCTGTTTGGAACCGGTGGCGGAGCGAAGGCCGCGCAGGATTTGAAAGTTCCCTTTCTCGGCAGAATCCCTATCGAGCCGGACATAGTGAAGCTTTCGGATTCGGGCGAACCTTTTGTTCACCACAGAAAGGACACGGACACCGGCAAAATTGTTGCTGACATAATCGACAGGATCATCGCTCACATGAGGGAGAGTGTTCCGGAAGAGAAGAGTGTTGAAGACGTCGCCGAAAGTAAGGAAAGGGCCGACTGAGATGGAGCTGGATTAGGGTATCCGATAACGGCGAGGGGAAGACATAATGAAACTGGACGACGTGGAGATTTCCAAGGCAATCATCGAAAGCTTCTACGCCAAATTGCTCGACAGCTTGATGTGCGACGTTGCGGTCGTTGGAGGCGGACCCGCCGGTCTCACGGCGGCTTACTACCTGGCCAAGCACGGCAGAAAAGTCGTGCTTTTCGAGAGAAAGCTCTCCATTGGAGGTGGTATGTGGGGTGGTGGAATCATGTTCAACGAAATAGTAGTGCAGCGCGACGGGAAGAAGATTCTCGATGAATTCGGAGTGAGGACCACCTTGGTCAAGGAGGGCTATTTCTGTGCAGACTCAGTCGAGGCCGTGAGCACCATCTGTTCGAAGGCCTCACAGGCAGGAGCGCGTATATTCAACCTCTTCAGCGTGGAAGACGTGATGATGACTGAAGAGCGCGTAACGGGTCTCGTAATCAATTGGAGCGCGGTCGAGCTGAGTAATCTACACGTCGATCCCATCAGTATCAAGGCCGAGCATGTCATAGATGCAACGGGTCACGCTGCAGAGGTCGCGCACATTATCCAGACCAAGAGCGGAAGTAAGCTGCTGACTCCCACAGGCACGGTCATCGGAGAGAGGCCCATGTGTGCCGAGGTGGCCGAGAAGAGCATTCTAGAGAACACCAAGGAAATATTCCCCGGCGTTCTTGCCGCCGGCATGTGCTGTAATGCTGTCTTCGGAGCCCCACGCATGGGGCCCATTTTCGGCGGCATGCTGATGAGCGGTAAGAAAGCCGCGGAGCTCATCATCGATAAACCTGCGGCACCGAAACGCCGCTGCCTTCCAGATGACGAGTGAAGCGTCTCGTGTACGTGTCAAGGCGTGGCGTACGGGTGTAGCCACCTCGCGACGGGGGCAGGTTGTGAAGGAAATAACGTTTAAGCCTATCGGCATCATACACACTCCGTTCAAAGAACCCAAAGGTACACCGATTCAACCCGCGAGCGGCAAGGGCGTAGCGGGAACGGTGGAAGTCTTCGATGAATTCGCAAAGGGGCTTAAAGACCTCGAAGGATTCTCTCACATCACGCTGATATATCACTTCCATCTTTCCAGGACATCGAAATTACTTGTGACGCCGTTTATGGACGACAAACAACGCGGTGTCTTTGCAACTAGAGCCCCGACTCGGCCCAATCCGATCGGCGTTTCTGTTGTATGCCTTGTCAGAATCCAGGGTCGCGTGCTTCACATTCAGGACGTAGACATCGTCGACGGAACGCCGCTTCTGGACATAAAGCCGTATGTTCCGGGATTCGACCAGCGAGAAGTGTGGAAGACGGGGTGGCTTGAGAAGAA
>Ga0209636_10000323_pt1 | contig 44550 bp, 44 predicted proteins | sample DeeMarSWOR152_54_FD_187464 | JGI IMG/M metagenome (GOLD analysis project Ga0209636, IMG submission 187464) | Marine sediment microbial communities from White Oak River estuary, North Carolina - WOR-1-52-54 (SPAdes) (version 2) | ecosystem: Environmental > Aquatic > Marine > Intertidal zone >...
AGGAACGCTTTCGGAACTATTAATAATAGCAATTAGCCATTCTCTCAAACGTGAACAGCGTTGGATAAACAAAAGGCGATTTCGACTATTGTGTGGGCAATGATTGGTTTGGGAGTAATTCTTGTCATTAATCTTCTGATATTTCTCATTATGGGAATTTGGCATCCAATTTTGTTATTAATTGCCATGAGTAGTTTGACCTTTTTCGAAGCGGGAATAATCATGGTCATTGGGGGTCTTACATTAATGATAGGGGGTTTTCCATCTATTGGTAGAACAATCTATAATGAATGGAATCCAGAAAAAGCTAAGGAAACACGTGAAATGAGCTACACGCCCCTTCTTCTTTCTGTTTTTCTATTCTTTGTTTCTATTACCACGTCACTGGTTTTCTTCTAACACGTGGGAATCAAAAACCGTCGTAGTGAGATGGCATTTCCTCTCATTCAGATGAAAAAAAAGGGGAGGGGGTAGGCTAAACGTTGATGAACGTCGCCTACTTACCTTTTCCTCCAAAGATAGATTGCAATGACTGCAATCACAATGGCTGTGACAGCCACGCCAACCGCTGCGTACAAGGCAATCGGTGGTGGTGGAATAAATTCAGCAATCTCGTATCCTGCCAACCGTAGTAGCCTTTTAGCCTCCTCTGTGTCATACCTGTAAGGTGTGATGTCATCGTTGAAGGCCGCAAGACTCGGTGGCATATACTCGTTTCCAGGTACACCATACCCATCGAGGATTTGATCGACGATAGCTTCTCTTGGAATCAAGTAGTTGAGAGCTTGTCGAACATACTTCGCGTACAAAGCAGCATTGTCAGGATCAGTGATTCCGTTCGGTGTAGCTTCACCAGTTCCAAAAATGGGATGCATCATGTTCAAGCCGAAGGATTGGAAGCCAATCTCAGCATCGAACAACAGTGTACCCCAAGCAGGATCAACAGTTGATCGGAGGGGCGCAATGGCAAAGTTCGTGTCAACGAGGTCAATTTCACCAGTCTGCAAAGCTGTAATCGCCGAAGCCGCACCGTCGATGGCCCTATAGACCCATTGATCGGGCATTGCTGTAGTCATCCAACCGTTAACACCCTTGTAGTATGGGTACACGGTTGTATTGGCGATTCCAGGGTCGTTGGGTCCACCACGAATATCAGCGATGAAGGTGCGTGAGCCAAGATCCCAACCAGATTGCGGAATTCGGCACACGTAGGGTCCAAGACCCATCGGACCATAAATAGTCATAGAATCGTTGTTAACATCATACGCAGTCCATGAAGCGCCGGTGGTGATGCCGTGAGTTCGCCATTCATCAAATGGTACGCTGTTCAATTGGGCATAGGGTAAGGGTGTGACGAGATTCAGTAGTTGCGGTGTCCAGGCATAGAGTGGTAAGCTCTCGTTGAAATGCACCCGAACCGTGTGTTCATCAAGAATGATGAAGCTCTCATTGGTCAAACCTACAGTGTAATAGTCGCCATATCGAACGGACGCTACGTCAGGTGTTACAATAGCCTTCCAGGTCATAACGACATCGCTGGCGTTGAATAGGTGACCTGTAGGCCAGTACACATCATCACGAAGGGTAAGAGTCCAGTTATAACCGTTGTTTTCAACTACCCAATCACTAGCTGCTAGTTGGGGAGTATAGGTGAACGTGGACATGGCATTGTTGTCCTCATAGTAGAAAAGAGAGTCGAAACAAACACCATAGGCGATGCCATCGTAGTAGGCAGTGGACATCATGTTATTGAAGTGTTTGGGATCGGTGTTCACACCGATGATAATCTCGTCAGCCCCTGGAATCCGAACCATTGGATCGCTTCCAGTAGGAAAGATTTGAGAGATATCTGGGAAGCCAACCATATCGGGATCATAAGCCCAGGTTTCATTTTCGTAGAGAAGAACTTGTAGGGCACTGATGTCATGGGTGAGTACCTGTAATTCTTTTTGGTAGAGGATTCGTTGCGTTGCGTTGAGTTCGCTTCGAATGTTAACCAGAAGCTCTTCTACTTGAGGATCGTTGATGAGACACCAGTTATAGATGGGGATCGAATCGTTGTCATACAGGGAGGTGGGATCAATCCAAGAGCTACCCCAATTCCACCCAATGAAAATGGAGTCCCAACCACCTTCAACGAAGGTGGCTCCAAGATCATCAGGAAGTGGAAAGAGAACTCGGTCAAGCCAGCCACCCCAGGTACCAATCGATACACGTGAATCGATGCCGATACGTCTTAACGAATCTGAAATAACACCGGCCCATGCAATCCGGGCGGGGTTATTATCGCCGACACCGATATAGATTGTAAACAATGGAGCTTGTGCATTTACTGTTCCAATTGCAACAATCGGTGCAGCAGTAAAAAGCGAAATCGCTAGTATGGCTGTAATTTTCATTAGTTTTTTATTCATTTTATTTCACAAATCGGTTTTTCCGTGCTTTAAAAGTACACGGATACCGAATTTAGTTTGCTTCCCATTAATATTCATTACCGTATATGCAATTTATCGACTTTAATAGGGCGTTTAAATATGTAGACTGTAATTACAAGGCATAATTTAGAGTATAGTTGCCTCAAACCTAAATGATAAAAAATAAAACAGAGAATGGGCTGTATCTATCCAAGGATTGGTTGCAAGGATGATTGAGATTACACGGTTGGCTCGGTTTCTGATTCGACGAATTTTGTTTAGTATTCCAGTCTTTTTTGGCGTAACGATTATTGTATGGGCTTTAATGTATGCCGCAGGTGATCCAGTCCGACTCTTGCTGGCAGGCGTACCCTATATTACACCAGAAGTTGTGGAAAACCTGCGACGCTATTATCATTTAGATCGACCCGTTTGGGAACAATACCTATTCTGGGTGTTTAATCTAGTTCAAGGAAACCTTGGAGAATCGTTTGTCTATAATCAACCAGTATTACAACTCGTTATACCCTGGACAATTGAAACAGTCAAGCTACAGCTTTCCGCATTAGCTCTTGCATTGTTTCTTGCGATATTCATCGGAGTGTATTCTGCAAGGCATCCATATTCAATCACAGATATGGCGGTAACAACTCTAGCCTTATTAGGTGTCTCCATGCCAATCTTTGTGTGGGGAATTTTTGGCATCCTCATCTTCTCATCTTATGCCCATTCAGCGACTACAGCCCTATTTGGTTTTCCAATCTATTTTCCACCCGTTGGAGCTCATGCTTGGAATTATCGCACATTCCCATTTCCATTATTCCTCGCAGATGCCATCTGGCATATGATATTACCGATGTGTGTTCTAGCAATTACCTACATGGCGTTGTATGTACGCCTTGTGAGGTCGGGAATGCGGGAAACGCTTGAACAAGACTATGTTCTCGCAGCACGAGCAAGTGGCTTAAGTGACCGAAAAGTCGTGTACAAACATGCCCTGAGGAATGCACTCATCCCACTCATAACCTATGTAGGATTAGCAATCGCTACATCCTTTGCTGGTGCGCCTATTACAGAAACGGTGTTTACTTGGCCGGGGATGGGATACTATTACGTCCAAGCATTGTATAGCCTTGACTTTCCCCTCATTATGGCAGTAATATCCATTCTGACGATTCTGATATTAGCTGCTAATATCATTGTCGATATGACCTACGGGTTTATTGATCCAAGGATAACTGTGGAGTAAGATATCAATGGAAGACGCTGAATATATTCGCGAATTAGAAACACGCGAGAGAGAAGCTGAAAAGAGACGAGAACGAATCGAAGAAGAAGTTGAAACACGGGGAGCCAGTCAGTGGCAACTACTGTGGCGCCGATTCAGGAAAAACAAACCGGCACTTGTTGGTGCCGGAATCCTCATAATAATTTTATTTATGGCAGTTAGTGCACCATTCCTCACTTACATAGGAATCTTGGCTGATCCAAATAGTACCCAGTTCCTAATTGACCCTCCGGAACTTGGTGGTGGGGCAAGAGCACTACCCTCAATATTTCATCTATTGGGAACGGATAAATTGGGACGCGATGTTCTCAGTAGGATCTTTTGGGGAGCCCAAACAGCTCTTATTGTTGGAATAGTTGCCATGATCATATCAACACTCATAGCCTTTACAATTGGCGGATTAGCAGGCTATTTTGGAGGACGAGTCGATGCTGGTTTGATGGTGGTAACTGATGTCTTTCTCGTAATGCCTGTTTTCCTAATTATGCTACTGATGATTAAAATATTGACAGTCGTCGTGGTTTCTGGATTTGGCCTTTGGGTTGTAATAGGCGTACTTGGGATATTTGGCTGGCCGCAGATGGCACGAATGATACGCGCTGAATTCTTCAGACTCAAAACTCTAGATTACGTCGAAGCAGCCCGTGAACTCGGTGCTTCTAATCCACGAATCATGATTCGTCACATCCTCCCTAACGCCTTGGGACCCATCATCGTTGTGTTCACATTGGGCATAGCCTATAATATCCTCGCTGAAGCCGGATTGAGTTTCCTTGGCTTTGGTGACGCCTCAACTGTTTCGTGGGGCTGGATGATAAACATGGAATTAGAGATTGTATCAGTCCACCCCTTGCTCGTATTATTCCCAGCAATTTCAATTTTTTTCACAGTGCTCGCGTTCAACCTCATGGGTGATGGACTCGCCGACGCTTTAGATCCACGATTATGGAGATAGGAGAAGGAACACATGGCAAATATAATGGAAATTGAAAATCTGAAGACCTACTTCTATACTGAAGCGGGGGTCGTAAAAGCGCTTGATGGCATCTCCTTTAACATTGAAGAGGACGTTACTCATGGACTTGTAGGAGAATCGGGATCAGGTAAAACTGTAACAGCCCTTTCAGTTCTTGGCATTGTCCCGAATCCAGGAAGGATCGTTGATGGTCGTGTCATATTCGAAGGCGAGAACCTCTTGGAAAAAAGCGACAAGGAAATGCAGAAACTACGAGGAGATAAAATCGCGATATCCTTTCAAGACCCTAGTACATCACTAAACCCAGTATTCACAGTAGGGAGTCAAATAGCAGAGGTTATTATGCGACATCAAGATGTAACAAAAGAAGAAGCAAAGCAAGCTGTTATAGAAATAATGGAAGCCGTAAGAATACCTGAAGCAGAACAGCGATATTACGAGTATCCACACCAATTCAGTACAGGGATGCGCCAGCGAATGGCTATTGCTAGATCCCTCTCTGCCCGTCCAGACATTCTCTTTGCTGATGAACCAACAACAGCGCTAGATGTGACGATAGAAGCACAGGTCCTCAACCTCATGCAGGAGCTCCAAGATAAATTTGGTATGGATTTAGTTATGATTACTCATGATATGGGAGTCATTGCTGAGATGTGCAAGCGTGTCACGGTCCTTTATGCGGGTCGTGTCTGTGAAACAGCCAATGTAGATTCAGTTTTCCATGAACCTAAACACCCGTATACTCAGGCATTGTTGACATCAGTACCCTCAGTTCTTGGGAAAATCAAGAGATTATCAGTAATTCCAGGCACGATTCCTGACCTAATTCATCCACCATCGGGTTGTCGATTTCATCCTCGCTGTGCATTTGCAAAAGATGTTTGCAAGAAGGAAATGCCAGATGCGGTGGAAGTTGCTAAGGGACATGAGAGTGCATGTGTTCGAATCGATGAAATCAACGATGAACTTCAAGCCCGATTGAAAAAAGCCCGGGAGGAACAGGCAAGTGACTAATAAAGATGTTATTCTTAACGTGAACGATTTACAGAAATATTTCGAAGTAACCACAAAGCAAATCATTGGATCAAAGAAAACCGGAGTAGTTCATGCGGTTGACCATGTTAGCTTTGATGTCTTTCGTGGTGAAACACTGGGGCTTGTAGGCGAAAGCGGCTGTGGAAAGACTACAACAGCACGTACCATTCTTGGACTAACTCCAGCCTCTGGAGGAGAAGTCCTGTACAATGGTGAGAACCTTCTTGCAGTCTGGAAAGAGGGAAGCCGTGACGAAAAAATGAAATACCGTCGGAAAATGAAACTCGTTTTCCAAAACCCTTGGACATCCTTGAATCCCAGGATGCCAGTCAAAGACATCGTATCTGAAGGATTCCAAATTCATGACATTATAGAAAAAGAGGACGAACGAGACCGTCTTTATGATCTACTCGGCGAGGTTGGTCTTGAGCCTTATCACGCTGAACGGTTTCCTCATCAATTTAGTGGGGGACAACGCCAGCGTATCGTGATCGCCCGAGCGTTATCAGTTGACCCCGAATTTATTTTCGCAGATGAACCTGTAGCTTCATTAGACGTTTCTATTCGTGCTCAGATATTAAATCTGATGGTAGATCTACAGAAAAAGAAGAACTTGACTTATGTGTATATCTCACACGATCTTGCTTCAGTTCGCCAGATTTGTGCGCGAGTTGTCGTCATGTATCTCGGTGAAGTTGTTGAAATTGGCCCAGTGAAAACCATTTTTGAAGAATTCCAACACCATTATACTGAAGCCCTCATGAAAGCTATCCCCGTGCCAGATCCTGACCGAAAACGAGAACGTATCGTTCTGTGGGGTGAAGTTCCCAGTCCAATAAATCCTCCATCGGGTTGCCGATTCCACACCCGATGCCCAGCAGTACAAGATAAATGTGCTCAAGAGAAACCTGAGTTTACTAAAGGAAAGAAAGGGCACTACTACGCCTGTTGGTTTCCGGTATCCTGACATTAATATCCTACTAGTTTGCTTTTTTTCTATGAGGCGCTTAGCACCTCAAGGGTCTATTATGAACGCAACTAAACAAGTAAACGAAGAACCAACAACAAGGAGTTGGATATCAACGTTCATAGTTTGGCTAAAAAGGGTTCCAATTACGTTCTGGATTTTTTTTCTGAATCTTTTGATGTATTGTTATACAGCAATCCTGAGCCAGAATTTTTATATCATTGATATTGGGGTACAAGAATTTTTCGGGGTTTCCGGAGAGAGTTTTAATGCAGGGAGGTTTTTTGTTTTTATCACTGCGATGTTCGTTCATCAAGATCTCCTCCATTTAGGACTAAACCTTTTCTCGTTGGCGGTGATTGGTTTCGTTTTTGAGACAAGAGGAGGGCGAACAAATTTCTTGATAATCTATTTTCTGGCAGGACTGACGACTAATGCTCTATCACTCATTCTCTTTCCTCAATGGACCTTTGTTGGATCTTCTGCCGCGATTTTTGGTATTGCCGGAGCTACCATTATGCGTTTGCTACAGTCAGTCATTTTTGGTGCTCTCTTCATCTTGGCATTATTTGCCATGGCTCCACCAATGAGCTTTCTTTCACATGGTATAGGTGCAATTGTGGGAGTAGTAACAGACTATTTTCTCAGGAAGAGAACCGATAAGAATAATCAAAAAACCAGAAATCGCTGAGCCTAACATTCTCTTTCTAGTAGTGACGTAATTTTGTTCGAAGTTGCGTTGTTAAATGGAAGTAACTTGTCACATCTTAGATAAACACGACAGCTAAAGCCGTGAGGATTATCCCAACAAAGCAGGCAATAATTCCGATAACCGTCTTGATGTCCAGTTGTTCCTGGAGACTCCGCCATCCAATGAGAGCAGCAAACAGGGGTGTTAGGGAAGAGAGGAGGGCTGCTGATGTGGTATCCAAGAGTTGTAGAGAAAGGGCAAACCCGAGATACCCAAAGCAAAGGGCAAACAATCCCCCGATACTTAAGAATAGAATCTTTCGTTGACTTAGGGGAGCTTGTTCCTGGATTATTCGTTGTCCCACCATTAAAGGAAGGAGGATTATGAATGCAATGACTAACCGGATTACTGCAACTAAAACCAGATTTGTAGTTTGCAAGACTTCTGAAAGAAGCAGGATACTGACACTCCAACAAAGGGCCGTACCAATTGCAGCTCCGACGCCAATCCACATAGTTCGTCGGGTTCGAGTTTGATCAGTATCGGAGGAGGTTTCAAGTTGATGGCTCAGTATTGCTACACCCGCAACAGTGACAAGAGCAGCGGGAAACATCAGAAGGCTAATCGGTTGAGCAAAGAAGACTACTTGAAATACTAAGACGAAGAGAGGATAAATCGCGGTTAGAGGCACTCCTCGACTCACTCCGATATTCTGAATAGTAACAAAGTAAAGAGCATCTCCTACCACGAAGGCAAAAAGACTACTACCAAAAATTAACCAAAGCTGCCGAGAATCCAAGAATGGAATGATGTCATAAAGGTTCAAGAATAGGGCTCCGATGGCAAGAACGAAGAGTGGAGGAATAACACGGATGAGATTCGCTGTGATAGGTGATACATTTTGAGCCCCACTTTTGTAGAAGACAGCGCTAATAGCCCACGATAATGCTGCGGTCAACGCTGCGAGGATTCCAATAATCAGCATTAGGAGTCGCCTTTCCTCCACCCTTCCTCCCTTTTACCTTTATCATCGCACGCACAGACCTTTTATCCTTGAGAGACACCAGTGCGAATGGTGTTGACAAAATGGTGACATACACAGCCGATATACAGGTTGAAACTCAAGGTGAACCCGACATCATCGACATCACAAAAAAAGTCGAAGAACAAGTAAAAAAGAGCGGAGTTCAGTCAGGGATTATTACGGTATTTTGTACTGGTTCAACAGGTGCGATAACCACCATTGAATACGAACCCGGATTACTCAAAGACCTTCCAGAAGCCTTTGAAAGATTTGCACCACGCGATGCTGTTTACGAACATCATCTTCGATGGCAGGACGGGAATGGACACAGCCACGTACGAGCAAGCATCATCGGACCCAGCCTCACAATTCCGATAATTGAGGGTCGGATGCCATTAGGAACCTGGCAACAAATAGTCTTCCTGGAACTAGATGTGCGATCACGAACTAGGCGGATAGTAATTCAAGCCCTCGGAGAATAATTCCCTCCGAACTATTTCTGTCCTTTAGCCAGGTAGATGCCCTGAGGATCCAACCCACGTAATTTTTCAAGTTCATGTTTTGTTGGTTCAGCCGTTATGGGTACATCTTTTCCAATACTGAGATCGAACATGACGTTTTCCTTTACCCAGTCCACTGTTACTCCTGGATGTACCGATTTCAGGCGAATCCGCTTTGAATCTGGATCGAAATCCATTTGACATTTATCTGTCACAACTAATGAAGGCCCGCCCCCAATCAACCCAAGTTTTTCTCGACTTCCTGGTCCAGATAGATGCCCTGGGCTTGTCAGGTAATCTAATTTTTTCACAAATTTTCGGGCATCATGGGTAAACATGAGGATGATTCGTCCTGCTGAGCTCGCAATATCATTCCCTCCACCACTCCCTGGAAGGCGAACCTTAGGGGCGTCAAAGTCACCGATATATGATGTGTTGATGTTCCCAAATTCATCGATCTGTGCCGCACCGAGAAACCCCACATCGACTTTTCCTCCCATCATCAAGAATCCCAATGTCTCAATAAGTCCGATTGAAGCAGCCGCACGATAACCAAGGCGGGAATCCGCGACTGATAGTGCAAGGTCCTTATTCTGGGTATCAACATTTCCTCCCTCATAGATGATAATTGCATTGGGAGCATGGGTGACTTTGGCAAGCATAGCACCCAAGACAGGAAGCCCGGTTCCAGCGAACACACGTTCGCCATCCTTCACCGCATGAGCTCCACAAACAGCCATCATTTCTGTTGAAGTATACTCTACCATCTTCTTCACCTCAATATCCAAACTCTGGATCTGCACGTAGCTCCTTCAACCGTTTAGCTCCAATTTTCTTCAGTAACCCCTTGTGATTGCCAACATCGAGAATCCATTCGTTCATGTATTCTTGCCACCCTTCCTCAGTCTTACACATCTGCATATACATCTGAAGATGCGGCAGGTCATAGTCATAGAGCCCATATACTTGCATTGGCCAACTTCCAAAGGGCACTTCCACGACATAATCAACATAAAGCCCGGGAATGGCCGTTAGGTCAGGAGCCCGACGAATTTCTTCATTTGAAATGATTTCTTCAGCACAGACAATCGTAGTTTTAGACCCTCGGACGATTTCGTTATCTTCCCCTTTGATTCCATAAAGCTGTACATTCCCTTGCATATCCGCTTTCTGGGCACAAATCACACCGAAATCCGCTTGAACAGAGGGTAGTAACACAACGGGATTTCCAGTGAAAGGACAATCGATGACCTTGGCTTTGTCCTTGCGAAGTTGTGTTTTTTCTAGCATGTCTGATCCAATCATATGGCGAATTGGCATAAAGGGGACATTCAGTGCCCCACCTAGAAATCGTAATGCCATTGCCAAATTGGAATAGTCCTCAAATTTGACCTTCCCCTCTTTGATTCGACGACGCAAGTTAGGGGCAAGTCCTAAAGCTTCAATGGCGAAAAATGCCACTTCGTATTCCAGACACACTTCCGCTCCAGTTAGAATATCTAAATCATGTTCACTGCCACATGTGTAAATTCTCAAGTTTCGTTTCTTTTGGCGGATGAGTTCCATTGCAAAAGCTTCAGGCGGGCGTTGATAACCAAATCCGCCCCAGGCTATGTGTGCACCATCATGGACCTTCTTCACTGCTTCTTCCAAGGTAATCCGCTTGTCTTCTACTGTTGGTTCTATCATGTTGCAACCACCAGGGGAAAATTGACTTGCACTATTGGCGGTGAATGGTGGTAAAAAGGCTTGCTTCGTTGAAAGTCTAGTATTCAATGACTATTTGTTAAATGGCACTAACTTATCAATTTAAAAACCAGATAATCCTATTAGTGTCTCAGTAGGCTTTGGAGATACGAGGTTGGGCCAACGTAAGCGGGAAAATGACATCCTCAAAAAGAGGGATACCACTACTCCGCCCCCTAAAAGCAATAGAGTTGATCGGCACCTCCGAGCCTTACACTACAAAGCTGCCGGGAAACGTCGTCAAGCGGCCACCACCTTGGGGAAGTTGGGAGACCCACGCGCTGTCGAACCACTCATTAATGCCCTTCAAGATTCAGCCTTTGGTGTTCGACGGTGTGCAGCCCTGTCCTTAGGATTACTTGGAGATCGTCGAGCAGTTGATCCTCTTATCAAAGCTCTCAGGGACCGGAATAAGACCGTACGAGAAGAAGCCGCGTTAGCCCTTGGACTTCTTGGTGATCCACGAGCGATAACTCCTCTTAATCAGACTTTACGAGATACAGATGAAACGGTTAGAAAACGAGCCGTGTTAGCCTTGTTATTACTTGGTGAAAAACAAGAAGAAGCACTATCATAAACTTATACCCAGAGCATTTCATTACATGTATAGGGTTTTAGCGTTTGAGTTTAGCTTGAAGGACATCTTCGACTGTGAAGACTTCGATGATATTGGTTTTTCCTGGGACTAATGGGGAGGCGCGGACTACGATAAGGCGTTCTTTTGAAGAGATGACTTGATCTTTGTGTAGTTGTTTGAGGATTGTTAAGAGAAGCTCATCTAAGTTTTCGTGATGTTTGACGAGAATGCTTTCAGTTCCCCAAAGTAATTTCATTTGTCGGTGAACCCGGGGATGCGGAGTACTGGCAATTATGCGCACTGGAGGTCGATACTTGGAAACCATACGCGCTGAATATCCAGCCATAGTAAAGACGAGAACGGTTCGAACCTCCAAGTTTTTAGCAATGGTCACCAATGCCCGACCCAATTCCTCAGCAACCAAATATTTCCCCGAGTCATAATAGGACAAATCACGTTGAGGGAAAGAGGGAATGACAGAGCACCCAATAGTTTCCATCACTCGAACGGCTGCCACGGGATGCTTTCCTACTGCGGTTTCTGCGGAGAGCATCACCGCATCCGCTCCATCGAGAATCGCATTGGCCACATCACTTGTTTCAGCTCGTGTTGGACGTGAATTTCGAACCATGGATTCGAGCATCTGAGTTGCAACAATAACTGGTTTACCAGCTTGGTTACACTTCCGGACAATCTCCTTTTGCAGGAGGGGAACTTGCTCAGGAGGAATTTCCACTCCTAAATCTCCACGAGCCACCATAACACCGTGGCTTACATCAAGGATAGCATCAAAGTTATTGATGCCCATTTTGTGTTCAATTTTTGAAATCATGGGCATATCGATGCCTTCATTCCGAAGGAAATTACTCACCTTTTCTACTTCGCTAGCCCGTTTCACTGCAGATACAGCCACAAAATCAGGTTGAAGGTCAGCGATAACCTTCAGGTGTTCCATATCTTGGATAGTTGGGACTTCTATTCCCAAATCAACCCCCGGAACATTCACTCCTTTGTTACTGCTAATTTCACCGCCAGTTACAATCGTGCAGAAAATCTCGTTACCTTTGATCTTATCGACGTGAAGTTCAATGATTCCGTCATTTACGAAGATGCTCTGGCCTGCATCAATTGCCTTAGGTAACGTCTTCCACGAAACAGACACGCGAGTGGCATCACCTTCAATTTCCTTTGTGGTCAATGTGATGTGATCACCATCATTTAACATGACGACCTGCGCCATTTCACCGATCCGAACACGGGGACCCTCTAAATCCATGATAATTGGTCTATTTGGTAGATGTTTTCGAATACGTTGGAATCGGTCACGATGCTCATCGAGTGTCCCGTGGGAGAGATTCAACCGTAAAACGTCCATTCCCGCCTGCGCCATCTGAAGGAGTGTCTCACTACTTTCACAGGCAGGTCCAATCGTGCAGACGATTTTTGAACGAGTAGGAATCATGTATTAGTCACCTGTTCTCCAAACCTCATCATTGTTGAATCCCTCGCAGAGGTGCTATTTAGTCTTGCCCTTCAAAATTGAAGGAAATAAGATGCAAGAAAGCCCTTATCTTTTTGATAATAGAACCTTCGTGACGTTTATAACGGAAGGACCTGCAGAGGAACAGCTGAGCCACCATGTTTGTCACGGTTCGATACCTCAGCGTCATTCGGGAGATTACGGGAACCCGAGAAGAGGTCATCGAAATCAGTGATGGAGGAACCGTGGATGATATTCTCCAAACCCTCTCCCGGAAATATGGGAAAGCGTTTCAGCGGATGATACGTTCTGGACGAGATCTCCGTGGATTGAAAATCATCTATTTTATTGATGGCAAAAACATTGAGAACCTGGATGGCTTTAAAACTCCGGTTCATAATGAGAGTGAATTGGTGCTCATTCCCCCGGTTGCCGGTGGATAAAATCTTTACATTAAACTAGCTGGGCTATCATAATGATGAGCCTCAGTGTGCACTCTTTCAATAAGGCTCGTTTCGAAAACTTCGGATTCAGTTAGACTTCGTTTGATGTAACCCATCTCTTGGAGAACAGGAATAAAATCTAATGTGGATTTGATATACTCAGGTGGCAAGCTAGCACAATATTTTGGAGAGACTTTGAACACCTGTTGTAAGAATTCTCGTTTAACGATAGCGATTTCCTTCACAGCAAGTTCAGCTGCTTTAGAGGGTTTTTCACGGATTAGGTTGCAGGCATCTTCGTGTATTCTAAGAAAGCCTTCGATGAGTTCTGGTTTTTCACTAATCATTGTTTGTGTGGCTATAATTCCGTAACTGGGATTATAAGGCCAAATGGAACTCGGGGGCAAAACAAGAGGAGCATTGAGATACCGATTAGCGAGAACCGCTAGGGGCGGAGTTCCACAGCCTCCAGCAACTTTCTTGTCTTCCATAGCTTCTAAAATAAAGTCAGCCCAGGTGAAATTTTCTATTATAACAGAATCTCCTAATCCTGTATCTGCAACCAGTTTTCGGATGATGACATCATGAATCGAACCGCGTGTGGGTGTCCCTATCTTCCTACCGATAAATTGCTCTAAGGTCTCCTTAACGGATCCCAAAACCGTGATGGGCTGAAATTCGGGAAGCGCGGTTACAACTGTCCCTTCGACATGACCTCCTCCCACACATTTGATGTCTAAACCTTGTTCCATTCCAATCATTGCTGGTGGAAGACCGATATAACCGATATCCAATTCACCCTTCTGAAACGCTTGCACCATGGCAGGTCCAGTGGGAAAAAGGCTCCAGTCGGCCTTGACCTTCATTTTCTCCTGAACCCAGCGACCACCCATTAAGATAAAGGCTGTATGGTAGGCCGTAGAAAGGTGGCCAATGCGAAGTTCTTTCATGACAACAGGTCTTCTCTTCTTTACGCCACTTAATTGCTCCTATTGCTAGAATGTCCAGAATCCAAGAACTGCTAAAATCCAGCGTCCGAAAAGCGCTAGAAAGAGAATGAGATAGGTGACCGTAATGTCCCAGTACGCAGAACGGCCTTTTCGAAATGGTAGCCAAAAGTAGGCGAACACCAGAACAAGGACAAAGTAGCTGATTATGATTAAGGTGAGTCCAATGACCTCTAGGGCGCGATAGAAACCTAAAATCACCCCGATTAGTGTGATCCCATAGAAATGATGAGCAATATACGAAATTAAAGCAATCTGCCCATTCACTTCTATGAACCGACTCGCTAGATTCCACCAGCCCCACAAGTCTACTGTGGTTACGACACTCGCAACTGCAAATAATGCCATTCCAGTTGACAGAAATAGGAAGCCACTTGTTAGGGGGTATTGAGTAACCGGGTCACTAAACAGAACTAGTAAGGGAAGAACCAACAGGCACATGCTCCCTCCAACAATCAGTGAGCTATAGACAAGGCGTTGAGGATTAGAGGGACGTTCAATAAAGAATTCTCCAAGAATCGTTCCAATAATTGGACAGGCTAGCCAAGGAAAAATTGGTGCTTTACCTGTAGCAATGATTGCTGACAAATGATCAAACAACGTAGATGGTGGTGCATACTGAATGTTTCCAACAGTTCCAACCACCACATCATAATTCAGCCAATCTTGAACAATAGGCATCAACGCAATGAAGATGATAGGAAGGATGAGTCGATACCGCCAAGGAATAAACAAGACTATTTGGCAAATGATGAGAGAGAAACCGATAAGCTGGAGAATACTCCAATCAAGCCACCAAACAGGACCAAAGAATGTTATCGCAAAGAGGTAGCCTGAACCCATAATAAGCACGCCCCGAATAAACACCCACTGCCAGATAGTTTTCTTAGATGCACCCTTCTTCTGCATTTGGTGATTGGTCAACACAACTCCAATTCCAGCAACAATATAGAAGAGCGGAGCAGGAATTATTCCGAAGAAGAGAATAGCCGCAGCAACCGGAGAATGATAACCACCACCCACAAAAGTTTGACCAAAATGATTGATTACCATAAAGACAAGCGCCACACCACGAAGAACGTCAACTGACCGGATCCGGCTATTCTGTTCAGCAAATGATGCAGCTTCGACCATTATGATGTCACCATTTCAAGGAGATACGAAGAGTGTTTCGAGATGCTACCGGATACGCTCAAATATAAAAAGCATGCAAGAAATTCTCAATAAACCGCGAATTTGTATATTTGAAGCTCTCATCTCCCAAAGGCTAATAATACCTCAAAATGAGAGGAGAAGGTAACTGGGGAAGCACCCATTTCGGAGAGACACACCTAACCTCATAACAGAGGGGGTAAATACATAGTGTCCGGACAGGTCCCACCAGCGGTCTGCACCTACATCTATCGTCACGAACGCCCCTGTCATAAACGGGGTGAACGTTGTTCGCACCCTACAGTTCCGGGTAGCCCGTATTGCCGGTGGCACCAAGTTCTTCCGGATAAAGATCTCCGAGGTATCGATTTTAGTCAAAGCGAGGAAGAACAGAAACACCTCTGTGAAGCATATCTGGTGGACGGTAGACTTGATGATGCTATCATGTTGGAAGTCCTATTGCATGATGCGAACCTCCATGGGGCTTCGCTTACCAATGCCAACCTTCAAGGTGCAAATCTAAGTCAAGCCAACCTTCACGAAGCAGACCTATGGGGAGCAAACTTGAAGGGAGCCATTCTGTGGGGAGCAAACCTGCGAAGAGCTCAACTGATTCTTACGCAACTTCAATATGCGGATTTTGTTCGGGCAGATTTACAGGGAGCCATGTTTGACAGTGCAAAATTGGAATACACGGATTTGCGAGGAGCCAACCTCGTTTCAGCACACTTTGATAGCACCCATATTGATAACGTGTATTTTGCTGGAAAATTTGGATCAGCACAATTAATGCTTTGTACGTTGAAAAACGCGGCTTCACTCGACAATCTCGTTGCCCACAAAGAACGACTTGGGCTTCGATCTGACGCGGGAACAGGAAATCATCTCCGGACATATACACTTGAGGACTACAACATTGAGCCACGAGATGTAGAGGATATCGTCCGTGATCACCGAGTCCTAAAAATCTACTTCAAACAAGAAGGCCGATTAGACCTGAGCAGTAAACATTACCTGAAAGAAATGCGATCCACCCGTCAATCCTCTTGGAACAAAGCATCCAACAAGGAAACCGAAAAAGGCGTCGAACCGCTTTCATTTGGACAACGTATTCGTTGGGGTCTTCGTGGAGTAAACAATAAATTATTAGACACTCTGTTTGGCTATGGCGATGAGCCCTCGAAACTATTAGGATGGACATTTCTCACCGTTTTTCTCACGGCTCTAGCTTTGTATATGATTACCATGCAACAGAGTGTAATTCCCCTGGATCCCCTCATCACATTCACGTCAAGCCTCGCAATAGCGTTAGTATCCTTCGCCGTTGCCCCACCAATACCCTTCGATGCGATACCCGCATTTTGGCTCGCCAGTGTTACCGCCTTTGTTGGAAAATTCTTCCTTGCCTTGTTCGTTTTCATTCTTGCCCGCAAGGTTGAACGCTAGCCAGATAATGTCGGATAAATTTCCTCAGCGAGTATCCGTGAAACATCAAAATAAGTAAACGGCGCATGGCGTTTACTCGCTCCATTAATGATTTCAAAACAGAAATGATCAACTCCTGCATCGATGAAAGCCTTGATTTTCTTTGCAAGCTCATCAGGATTACCTGCCAACATAACTTTCTTCAACTCCGATTCCGGAATATCTGAAACCAATGGAAGGAGTTTACTGATATAGAGCTTAGCGATGTCATCTGCATCATATGTTAGAAGACTGAGGCGGTTTGGATCTAGATCCATATCGCGAAAAATTTGGTCAAATCCATCCTTCCAATACCCAATTTCACGAATTACCCAAGGATTCAGAGCCAGTTCACCACGGAATCGGTTCACATATTGATCAATGTTGTCTGGGTCATCATGCATATACACTCGTCCCCAAAACCCACATGCTAACTCAGCGGGATCCCGACCAAAGCGTTTCATGTTTTGATGAATATCTTCGAGACCTTCTTTGTAAAACCGGGGTAATCCAGGAAAGGGAAACCACCCATCCCCATGTTTAGCTGTAACACGACGTGTAACAGGACCATTTCCTGCAACCCAAACAGGTACTGATGGTTGTTGCACTGGTTTAGGAAGCAGAACAGCTCTTCGCAAGGAAAAGAAGTCTCCTGAAAAATCAACAGGACCTTGTGCTGTCCAGAGAAGTTTCATCACTTCAATAGATTCGCGCATTCGGCTTACAGCTCGCTTTGTTGTGAAGCCATATGCAGTGAGATTCATCTTCTCCCCTGCTCCTATTCCCAGAATAAACTTGCCATTTGATTGATGATCAAGAGATGCGGCATTTTGTGCAACGATGGCTGGATGGAGTCGAATTCCATCAGTGACTGCAACGCCAAGAGTCAAATCTGGTGCTAATTCGGCAAAAGCACCAAGCATTGTCCAAGGTGATAAAAAATCATCAATCACGAATGGAGGTAACCCGCGAAGATGATCAGGCACCCAGCATGAGCTCCAATTCTGTTGCTTAATCATCATTGCGACTTTCTTTTTCACTAAATCCCAGGATCGAGAAAAGAAGAGCTGTTGTCCAAATTGAACCATAAAATTCACCTTCAGCGAAGCGACGATGAAAAAAGGTATGGGGCTCAAACTTCTTAAGTGTAAATGGGAGAGGTACTTATTAGAGAACTGCAATTCATCCATTTTTGGAGCTTGCGAAAAATGAAGCGGAAACCTCTAGTTGCGTTTCTTCTGATCTTTCTATTCCTGATGATGACACCCAGCATTGCCAGCGCTCAGACACCACCATTTCCACAAATTGGTCAAAATTGGACTTATGCTATAACCGGTGAAGCCGATTGGGACGATCCTATCGATGGCACAATTCAATATTCGGCAAATGCAAAATACACCGTGCTTGACGCTCAGCCTGACGATTTCCTTGTTCAACAAGAAGTTTCAGGAACAGTTACCTGGCCAGTCTTAGCCGGTGAAGGTGACATTGTGCTAGTAGACCTTGGGGGAGGATTATCTTATGATGAAACCATCAACCCCTCCAATTCCAGTTTCAGTTTTTCCACGACAGGGCTAATACACTTCAATGACTCACTGACAACCGGATTAGGTCTCGACGAATATTCAGCAGTGTTCTTAAATTACACAATAGGCTCGGATACTATCCTCGCCTATATCGGCTACACGTGGGGTCTGTGGATCTTCATCTTCATGCCATTGCCCTTTCCACCGTTCTTCTTAACAGAAAACCTCCACACGATGGTCTACTGGAACACTTCTTGGGCCCCCTATGGTGATATCGTAACCGGAGCGCCTTTGGAAGTGAATGCTGCAGCTTGGACCGAAGAGAGCCTCAACACGGCTGCAGGTCCTCGGATTGCAATGAAGAACGAAACACACACGCTAATTGAGTTTTTGCCAGATTACGCTGAAACTAACATCACTACTTGGATAGACAAGGATACAGGAATACTCCTGAAAATCACTGATGAAGTGGATATTCTGTCAACCGGTTCGTTAGATGTGACTTCAACAACTACCATTGAACTCATCAGCGCTGACTTCTTCGGCATCATGGGCTTTTTGATGTACTATAAACTATTTGGTATATCCTTGCTCTACATCCTGATAGGTGTGGTAGTACTGATAATTATCATCTTAATTGTGGTCATCCTAATTCGAAGACGAAGATAGAATACCAACGGACTCAAAAAGGGCGTTAAACGCCCTTTCCTCCCTTTTCTCAACCTGCCCGATTTATTCGCCATCTCGAAATGATTATGAAAATTACAAAAAACACAACCACCAACCCAATGACAAGCCACATGTATACCCATCCATGATACAACGCCAGATACCCACTAGCTAAGAGAATCACCACGACCATTAACCCAACACATATCCAGTCTACTTTACCCAATTGCGCCATTCAAATACCCACTCAAGTTTTTCTAATTCTATTATTGAAAGTCAAAACTCAATATTGGACCGACCAGACTGGTCTAGTGAACACACAAACAACGAGACTATAAGCTTGACGATTTACAACGAATCCGCAACAAGCCGCACACTTAAATCACTCCTCCCGCCAATGAAAAGTCAACTTTCCTAAACCAAACTATTCCTCCTTGAATGGTGAATTTCATGATTAAGACTAAACTCACAGAAATGCTCGGCTGCAAACACCCCATTATCCAAGCTGCAATGGGACCCTTTTACACCACCAAACTCTGTGCAGCTGTTAGCAACGCCGGTGCCTTCGGCGTCGTCTCTCACACTAACCTCCGAAACATGGACCCTATCAAAGAAATGGAGAAGAACATCCTTGACGTCGTTGAAAACACTGATGGACCCTTTGGTGTCAACATCCGAACCGCACGACTTCAAATCGATTACCCAGAACTCATCAAGCTCATCCCCCGGATTCGCAAAGAAAATAAAAAAGTGCGGGAACAACTCCGACTTGTCATCACTTCCGCAGGCGACCCACGCCCTGGCGCCCATCATTTCAAAGACGTCGATCCAGATATCCTCGTTTTCCACGTAATTCCCGCCAAATGGCTTGCTGAAAAAGCTCTCAACCCCGCTTGGTTCCAGAAGAAATTCCCCGGCACCAAAGGAGTTCTTGATGGCATCATCGCAACAGGTTATGAAGGCGGCGGTCACAACAGCTATGAAAAAGTCGCTACCACCGTACTTACCGCTGAAATGGTTGAATTTGCTGGAGACACTCCCGTTGTATCCTGCGGAGGCTGGTATGACGGCAAGGGTCTTGCCGGTGCCCTCGCTATGGGTGCCGTTGGCATTCAAATGGGAACACGCTTCATCGCAACCAAAGAATGCGAATTCCACGACGATTACAAAGCCCTCATCCTCCCAGCAACCGACGAAGACACCGTTATGACGACTGGTGCATTTGGTCCGATTCGGTTGTTAAAGAACGAGTACTCGAAAGAACATGGTGTAGCTGTTCCAGATCGTGAAGCACGGATGGCAGAAGAAGCATCGATGACAGCTGATGACTTACTTGATGAAATGGAACGCTATGAGCTAGTTTACAAGGGCGATGTTCAAAAAGGTCCTATCCTAGTTGGACAGACCATTGGTGGCATCAGTACTATTCCAACAGTGAAAGAGGTTGTTGACAGCATCGTCAAAGAAGCAGAAATGCGTTTGAAAGCCGTAAGTAAACTACTGAGCTAGAGCGAAAATTATTATGAACATAATTGGGGCTGGTCTTTATCCAGTCCCTTATTCGTTTTTTCTTCCTTAGCTAGATAATGCTAGTCAGAGTATTGCCATTTAGTTTAGATTTTTATGCTATGGCATTGAGGAGGTTTCATGTCTGACCCAGAGTACAAGAATATTCACCAGAGTATTGCCACCTTTGTTGAAGGGTTACGAACATTGGATTATTCAAAAATTTCACAAATTTTCTATCAGGATGGATTGTCAGTTGGAGTACGGAATGGGCAAATCTCTTTCGTACGCCGAGAGCATTGGAAAGAAATGCGAGACAGGGAATTGGCAGAAGGGATCGACAATACCGACAATGTGGCCTGGTTTGAAATTAAATCGTTTGAACGATTTGGTAATGCAGCGTCGGTAGTCATCGAGTTGAGCTTTACAAGTGATCCTGTTGATTACATTGACTTGTACCATATGCTAAAGACCGATGATGGCTGGAAAATTGTCAATAAAATATACCATCATATAGAGAAGAAAAAAAGATAACTGCTGAACAGAATCATTGGTAGATACCTTTGATTCTGGATAAGGAGAGAACAGAAGGATTAAGAGGGTTCGAGTAAAGAAAGGCAGTGGTAGATGTCAATGGCGTCTGAGATTGCCCAAGATATTGAAGCAATCAGTGAAGAAGTACTAAGCGTCATTGTAACCACTTTAGTAGATAACCAGACTACTCAACCTGACCTTCATAGCGTTCATGGACTTTCCCTATACATTGAAGTTCAGTTTCCTGGACGAAGTGACGCAGTACTCTTTGACATTAGTGGTAGCGCCCAAGTTTTCCGCCATAATGCACAGGCCTTGAATTTGGACTTTTCAAATCTTCGAGCGTTGGTTATCAGCCATTTTCATCATGATCATTTTGGTGCCCTTGCACCAGCCTTGGAACTGATCCGACATAGTGACCTTGTTGCGTTCTTACCTGCCCATCATGATGCGATTGAACAGACACTTAGTGAGGCAAATGTCCGACGACAGATAGCTGAAGAGAGCAGGTTGATTCGGTCTGGAGTAGCCACAACTGGAGCCTTGGGACCAAAAAGGCTCAAAGAGCAGGGTATAGTCGTTAATGTGGAATCGAATGGGTTATTACTCTTGACGGCGTGTTCGCATCCCAAAGTGAGTCAGATGATTAAGGCTGCAAAGAAAGTGTTTCCGGGACGTCCCCTACAAGCGGTAATTGGTGGTTTCCACATAAAAACCGAAGAAGAAGGGCGAGCAGCAGGCGAACTCTTTGTAAAGGAGGGCATCAGGTTAGTATCTCCCTGCCATTGTACAAGCAAGGAAGCAAAAGCAGGGATTCGCAGTGTTGTAGGTGAAGCCGTATACCGAGAAAACGGATCAGGAACAACCTTTGAACTTCGATAATCAACCTCAACACAGTTAGAGTTTCTAACATTTTTCCACCCAAAACAGTGTAAGATCTGTAATTTAATCAATAATCTCAGGTGTGTCATTAAATTAATGAAGATGAGGAGACGAATCTGTTGGGGTTTTCAATGAAGCCACAACAACTTATCTTCACAACAGTCATATTCCCCCGAAAAAGTTCAGAAACCAATACACTTCTTCTCGTTGAAAGCATCCGATCCTTTGCCGGAACATTATCCGAAAACCCCATTTGGATTTTCACACCAGACTCACCCCAGCAATTATCCACTGCGACAAAAAACCGATTACAGGCTCTCGATACCAAATTAATTTCCTTCGCACTCGATGAATCCAAACTACCATTCTTTTTTGCTAGCGAACTTCAAGCAATTGGCTTTGCCGAATCAATGGCAAAAACCGACACAGAGTTACTTGCTTGGCTGGATTCTAACACACTAATCCTAAAAGAACCCAAAGAATTCCTGATCTCAGATGAGAAGAGTCTAGGATTTCGGCCAGTACACCACACATTAGTAGGATCACGTTTTAATGAACCACTCGACCCATTCTGGACACAAATTTATCGTTCCTGCCAAGTTCCTGAGGATCGAGTTTTTCCCATGGAAACACATGTCGACAATACTATAATCCGTCCCTACTTCAATGCGGGCCTACTCATCACACGCCCCACGAATCATCTATTCCGAACATGGCACGACACATTTTTCGGAATTTACCATAAGGCAGAGTACAAAGAATTCTATCAACAAGACGAACGATACCACATCTTTGCCCACCAAGCAGTACTTTCTGGTGTAATTCTCTCTCTGTTTCCAAAAGCAGAGCTCCAAGAACTTCCTCCCACTTACAATTATCCACTCCATCTCTTTTCAGAAGATGTTTCTAAAACTCGCCCAGCCACTTTAGAAGAACTCGTCACTATTCGCCATGAAGGCTTCTACGAAGACCCTGAATGGCTTAAACAAATCCCTGCGAAGAAAGCTTTGAAGAAATGGATTTCTGAACGAGTGACACTCTAAAAAAAGCGCTGATAACTCGAATATTGCCAGCATTCATTCAGTGAGAGATGGAAAAAATGAGTCTGTGAACTTATTATTCAACATCTAGCCTCATTTTAGGACCTGTAGAATAAGGTTCACATCATCCACAAGCTCAGGTGGCTCATTAATTACCTGCAGAGAAGAGAGGAGTGTGGCAAGAGCTTTGACTTGGGGCCCAGATAAGCCTGAAGCCTTTTGATCCCTTGCTCGTTGCACCAGGGAATGAATTGCCGGATAAATCTGAGTAGTCAAATAATCGAAAATTACTTCACGTTTATTGATGTCAACATAATGCAATTCCACTCCATATTTGTAGCATGCACCAAGGATACGTTCACGGATTTCCTCGGTGGCCACACCAGTAGGAATGATAACGACGGGAGTACCCTCAGGCATCGCGACTTTATTTTGTACACAACGACCCACAGCCTCGTATACATCGCCAGGGCTACGAATCCATTTTGCTTCCGCAAGGAGCGTTCGATCTCCAGATTTCGCCAAGATGTCGACAATACCACCGGGTATTATCGCCTTTTGTTCCACATCATATCCATTGGCTTCAAGATAACGTCGATAAACACTCAAGAGGAGATATTCCGACATCGCTGACACACCACAAGTTAACTGCTACGAATATCCTTTTTGAGACTGTCGGAAAAATCTGAAACACTCAATTAATTAGATAATTTCTCTCAGATACGAATGGAGATTTACCTTTTAGCTCGCTGACGGGCTTGTTCACGTTCTCGTTTGATTTCGGCTTTAGTCAATTATGGATTGTGTATGTTTCATTAATCTACGTTTACGCAGATACCAACCAACATACACTGTTACACAAATGACTGTAGGAACCAATACAATAGAACTTAACCATGGAAACATATCGTGAAAATCAAATGGCGGAAGCAATCCCACATTTATCATAACTAAATTCCGAACCTCAGCTCGAAATCGCGAAAGGTCCTGCCATTCCTCTGATCCCCCAAGTAAGATGCTATTCACATTTATGAGCATGATATATCCGAGTTTCGTTGTTGGATTGAAATAGAGAAGCCCAGTAAATCCTATGGTGGAGCCTCCATGACCAAAAATTCCGTGGGAGAAAATTTCTAAGCCTAATCCATAGCCTTCAGAGCGCAATTCTTTTTCAAGATAAATATCGCTAAATTGACTATGTGTCCTTTCTCGCATCATAACTATAGTGTCTTGCTGGAGCAGTTGAAAACCATCAAACTGTCCTTCATTCATTAACGTAATTATCAGATGTCCAAGGTCACTCACTGTACTTCGCATCATATACTGTCCATTCCAGACAGGTAACGCGATATTGGAATCAGCAACACGTGTGTGGGGAATGGCATGATGCCCTGTATAATCTGAGGCATTGAATCCAGTATTCTGCATCCGAAGTGGCTCAAAGATGTATTGTTTCATGTATTCGGAGATAGTCTGGTTAGATATAGTTTCTAACAGAAACATTAGAAGTTTATAACCCGAATTAGAATAACTCCAATCTGTTCCCGGTTCGAATATCCAATTTCTTGAGGAACAATATGAACCACCAGGAGCTAGGCGTTCAGTCAAAAACTCACCTAGCGTGATTCCAATTGCTTGAGGATAGTATGTTCCGTCGAAATCAGGATAATATAGCCCTTCCCAGTCATAGCAGAATTCGTGAGGAAGCATTTGAGCAAGCCCTGAACGATGGGCGAGTAGCATGAATATTGTCACGGAAACGTTAGGAAAATTAGGGTTCCTTACCGTGAAGGGAAGATAGTCACTCACATCATCATTCAGATCTATCTCACCTTTCTCGTAGAGTTGGAGTATTGAAATGGCCACCAGCACTTTTTGTATAGAGCCAATTAAGAAAACAGTATCATTACTTATCTGTTCGCCAAATCCCCTAACCCAGACGAGTTCATTACTCGAAACAACACCTAGATATAGGGAAGGGATCTTCTCGTCAATGACCAGCCTTTGAATCTCTTCATCAATAGAAGACGAAACAATTTCTGTGTCAATCGCTCTTGGTTGTGGAAGCGCCAGACAAACCTCGATGAGTAAACCACTGGATACCGGAAGAGACATTGCAGTGATAGAAAAGAGGACTAACAATGCAATTCCGACGAACGTTGATTTCACATTAATCGCCATAATGTTTACCAGATTATGGTAATCTTAAACCGACACATAAATAAAAACTAATGGGAACCAAATGGTTCGATTTCTAACTTTCTTTGAAGAAAGAACCTTGAACCGCGATTCTTCCCCAATGCAAAAGTATATAAATGTTTACTAATAATTGGTAAACATGTGAGATGAAGTATCTACAAACAAAGATACACACTCACAAACACAAAACACGAGGAATATCACGTTGGGCACCCTATCCCCAGACGAAGAAACAGTTTGGCGGCTATTCAATCACGGCCAATCCACCAGCGCAATTTCCAAGGCTGATGGAAAACGTCGTTGGTCAGTAGCATACGTCTCGCGCGTCTTAAATCGTGCCCGGGGAAAGATTGCCAAAGCCCTCCAAACACAGGCGAAAAGCCATCGTCTCGATGTGGAAAGCCTACTGCCTTATCATGGCCTCTTAATCGGATTCGATTACCAGGCCAACACTGTAGTATACATCGTCTTCACAGTGAAACTTGGAATCGTGGTGTGGTACAAACATGCCTCCTATGCGGGGATGTTATGTCATAACTGTCCAAAAATAAGCGAGTGTCGCGAAACCTTAGATACGATTATTGAAGAGTACGATATCAAGTTGCGGCCTGATGAAGAAGTTCTACCGATGACGCAGCAATCTTCCATCATTTTCAACAAGTTGGCGGCAAAAGAGATTCCTCGATATCAACGGAGTTAATTAAATTGGATACAGAAAGAGAAGAGAGACGGATCATCCGACCGCCAGGAGAGCGCATCACCCATGGACGAGTTTTCAAACCAGCCCCAGCTTATTTCCGCAAGCGCGTCGCCGACTTAGGACTTCTAGCAGTATTTATCTACGTACTTGTCATCGGATCCTGGTATTTAATCTCCCTCATTGGTTTTTTTGACCCTGATTTGCTGTGGATGAACATTAACGTTTGGTGGCTCCCAATCACCATTGGAATATGGGTGTTTAATATCATCTGGTTCTTTCCCTCATTAATTGCAGTCCACAAGTATGCAGGAAGTATGGAATACTCAGTCATCTCAGAATCAGGAGAAAGCATGCCTGAAGTGTATGTTCAAAAAGGCCTCTTCAACGTAACAAAGAAACACGTCCCCTTCCGAACCATCACGAATATCAGTACCAAGGCAGGCCCGTTAGATCGGCTCTTCGGAATCGGAAGCGTGAATATCGAAACCGCGGGCTTCTCAGGTCAGAAGAAGGAACCGGAAGAAAAACTCGAAGGCATCGAATTCTATGAAGAGGTCCGAGATTTCATCCTCCAAGAATTACGGAGGTTCCGGACACCATACACTACTGGCACTGAAGCTGGCGCCGTTTGGGACGAAGACATTCCGAAGTTACCGGATTCCTTGGATGATGAAATTCTCATGACGTTACGCGATATGAAAGTCATCCTTGAAGACATCTCGAAAAAGCTGGAAAAATGAACAGGCGATGCGTAACCGAAATGTTAGGAAGAGGTCTCCTCTTCCTTTTTTTCTTTTTTACCATTTTCTTTTAAACCAGTAGGTTCATCGTAAACTATAAACTAAGGTTATTTTTTGTAGACTGATACGAGAACAAGAGTCACTCATTTCAGATTCGCGTTCAATAAATGATTCTTTGGTGCGACGAATGGCAGACGTTGAAGAACGATGGGCAACCGCTTCATTTGAAGAAAAATACAAAGCAATGATGGCAAGCATGACTGAGGCAGATCAAAAGAGAAGCACTGAGCAAGTAACCTATATGTGTAAATGTAGAACATGCCCAACCTACACAGAGAGTGGAGATACAAATCTTGCCTTCTGCAATCAAGGAAAAAGTGCAGCAACCCAGGAGCAAAAGGGCTGCCTATGTTCAACATGCCCAATGACTAAAACAATGAGCCTCCGTTGGGATTACTATTGTACTCAAGGTTCAGCTTTAGAACTTTCAGATTTGTAACAGGTAAAAAGAGAGTCAATAGTAAATGAGGGAGCATAAAAAACCCCTTCCTCGTTTTTTAGACAGGGAGATTTGAACTATTGTCAAGTAAATCAAAGAAGCCCACGAAGAACCGGTTAGCTAAAGAAAAAAGCCCGTACTTACTTCAACATGCCCATAATCCTGTTAACTGGTATCCATGGGGGAAAGAAGCATTTAGTAAAGCGAAGAAGGAAGACAAACCCATCTTTCTATCCATTGGCTACAGCACCTGCCACTGGTGCCATGTGATGGCACATGAATCATTTGAGAATGAGCGAATTGCCAAACTCATGAATGATGCGTTTGTAAATATTAAGGTGGACCGAGAAGAACGTCCGGACATCGATTCGTTGTACATGACGGTGACCCAGATGCTGACAGGAAGCGGGGGGTGGCCATTGACAATTATCATGGCGCCAGATAAGCAGCCGTTTTTTGCAGCAACGTATATTCCAGCCGAAACCCGGTTTGGTCGGATGGGTATGGATGAACTGATTCCCGAAATTCAACATTTATGGAAGGAGGATAGGAACCGCCTTAACACGATCACTAAGAATATTTGGACCAACCTTGAATCATCTTCCCAAGGCTCGAAGGGGGCTGAACTCGGGGAAGGCGTCTTGGAAATGGCGTTTGACTCACTAAAACAGCGGTTTGACGAAGAATACGGTGGTTTTGGTTTTCGTCCGAAATTCCCGTCTCCCCACAATCTGATGTTTTTACTTCGATACTGGAAGCGCACGAAGAACAAAGAATCTCTTCGGATGGTGGAGTCGACGTTGCAGGCGATGCGGATGGGAGGGATTTTCGATCAGGTGGGGTTAGGATTTCATCGGTATTCCACGGATCCAAAGTGGTTGCTTCCACATTTTGAGAAGATGCTTTATGATCAGGCTATGCTGATCATGGCATATGCTGAAGCATACCAGGCGACCAAGAAGGACGAGTATGCTCAAACAGTGCGAGAAATCATCACTTATGTATTAAGGGATATGACGAGTCCTGAGGGGGGTTTCTATTCAGCGGAAGATGCGGATAGTGAAGGTGAAGAAGGGAAGTTCTATGTTTGGACTGAGGAGGAAATCCAGAAGATTTTGTCAAAGAAGGAAGCGGAGGTGTTTCTGAAGGTCTATAATTTTGAACCCGATGGGAATTTCCTAGAGGAAGCTACTGGGAAACGGATGGGTACAAACATACCCCATCTTAAGAAGACTCTAGCGACTGAGGCAAAGGCTCGAAAGACAACTGAGAAAGTCTTATTGAAATTGCTGGAGGGAGCTCGGGAGAAGCTATTTGATGTTCGAAGACAGCGTATTCATCCCCATAAGGACGATAAGATTCTTGCTGACTGGAATGGTCTGATGATTGCAGCTCTCGCCAAAGCCGCACGAGCACTTAATCAACCGTCTTACACAGATGCAGCGAAACGGGCTGCAACCTTTGTGCTGACCCAAATGCAAGATGGAAAAGGCCGGTTACTCCACCGCTATCGAGATGGAGAAGCAGGCATTCTTGCCTTCTTAGACGATTACGCCTTCCTGATCTGGGGATTACTAGAACTCTACGAAACTACACTAGAACCTGAGCACTTGCAGAAGACCGTTGAGTTGAACGCGGAGCTTTTAACTCATTTCTGGGATGAAGCGGGTGGCGGATTCTTCTTCACAGCAGATGATGCCGAAGACCTATTGGTTCGCAAAAAAGACGCCTATGATGGAGCGATTCCATCAGGAAACTCAGTTGCCATGCTCAATCTCCTCCGATTAGCCCGCATCACCGCCGAATCAGATCTTGAATCAAAGGCAGCACAAATCGGACAAGCCTTCTCAGGTGATGTGCTCAGTGCTCCACCTGGATTTACCCTGATGATTAGTAGCGTAGATTTCGCAGTGGGACCTAGCTTTGAAATTGTGATTGTTGGTGATTCGGCAGCCCCAGATACACAGAATATGATAAGAACTATCAACGATCAGTTCATTCCCAACAAGGTTACGCTCCTCATTCCAACTGATAAAAAAGCCGAGACAGTAATTCAACTGGCACCCTTTACAAAAGATTACAAAACCTTTGACGGGAAGGCAACAGTATTTGTCTGTGCAAATCATGTGTGTCAAAGCCCCACCACAGACGTGAAAACAATGCTCAAACACTTGGACTCATAGCGATTTCCGGGCACGAATACAGATAAATGAGGGCCTTCGACGGACCTTATCCCAATCCTCCGGGTTCGCGCGTTTGAAGTCTTCCGTGGGTTGGGCTTCAATGAGTTTGTCTAAGTGAAATCCAGCTGAATGTAAGCATTCGAAAAAGGTGCTTAATGGTCGACGATAGGATGTGACTCTGACAGGTTTTCCAAATCCCCTCCATAAGAAGTCGACAATTTCAAGATTGAAGTAGTTTTCTGGGCGCCTTTTTTGCCTAGGATCGTCTCTAACTTCCCATTTGGTAGATGGATGTTCGTTTGAGAAGATGAAGTATCCATCATCCCGTAGTATACGGGAGAATTCTGAGAAAAGGGAATTCCAATTTTTGATGTAATCCAAGACTAGCGAGGACAACACAATATCTACTGAATTATCAGCCATGAAATCCAACGGTTCTTCAAGATTTGCACGCCGTATAGTGGCTCGATCTCCTAGACGCTGTTTGGCAAAGTGAATCATTTTGGGGCTGATGTCGATTGCGGTGACTGTTGCCCCTCGGTCGAGAAGGATTTCGGCATAAAGGCCCGGTCCGCAGCCGGCATCGAGCACATGTTTGCCTTTAACATCTGGTAGAAGCGATAGTGTGGCTGGTCGTTCAAGATAAGCATTATAACTCTTGGTTTCGATCCGAGCATCAAATTCTTCAGCCATAGCCTCATAAGCCTCTAAGGCAATTGGTTTTTCTTTCTCTCGCTCACTCAACGGAAGCACCCCTGGCGTCAGGAAAGCTAGGAAACTCAAGAACATTTCGGTGACAAAGATTGCATGGAGAAATACAAACTGTAGGTAAATCCAATTTCTTATAATCAGCGAGAACCCGATAATATCATTCAATTTGATGTTGATGATAGCAATGGATGATGATATGAACGAATATTTCAAGACTGCAGGTGAGACCCTCCGAGCCTTGGGACAATTCAATTCAAAATCCATGAAAAGATTAAGAATTCATGCAAGCCGTTAAGGCGGATGGTGCGTTATCGAAGAAAATCAAGGAAATAATTGGTATAGGCATCTCAGTCTATATTCAATGCCAATTTTGCACTGCATGGCATGTGAAACGTGCTATGGAAGCGGGTGCAACCCGTGAAGAAATACTAGAGGCATGTCAGGTTGCCGCAATGGTTGGTGGCGGACACTCGCTGATGTCTACCCACTATGCATTCAAAGCCATTGACGATTTCAAAAAAATAGAATGAATGGTGAACAGTAATGGTTGAAATCTTGAAGAAAAAGCTCAACATGAGTTTTGATGAAGCCGTACAACACGTGGAACAGATTGTTCAGGAGGAAGGATTCACCGTCCTATTAACCAAATCCGTTGACGAGATTTTCGCGAAGAAATTAGGGATTACTGATTACCCCAAGTATACCATGGTTCTGGGATGCGGACCTAAATTTGCTAAAGCGGCACTTGATGTTTCATTTGATGTAGGTCTTCTCTTTCCATGTAGTTTTGTTATCTATGAAGAGGCTGATGAAGTCTTTGTGTCTCATAGTTCGATTATGAAAATGGCAGCAGAACTTGGATTTGCATCCATAGAAGAGATGCAACCAGTTATCGAGATGACTGGGGAAGCGGTGCATCGAGCGTGGTCAAGATTTTAATTCGCCTAAGTTGCTGATGGGTGAGCGCTGACATGTTCACGGAATGAAGATAAGCTATACTATGACAACTCATTCAACCATTAGACTCGTTATTTTGAGTTGATGAATACCCCTCAAACTCTGAAGCTTGGAAGCTAAAACCTTGATCTCTTTAGCAGGTCCATTCACTACCACAACAAGGAGACAATGGTGGTCAAGGTGAATATGAGTCGTCGATGAGATGGTTTTAGGAAACTGATGTTGAATAGCCGTTAGCTCAGTCTCAAGACCCGGAACTTCATGGGAATAAATGAACGTAATTGTCCCCGCTAAGCGGGTTAATGGATCATATTCCCATTGGTATTCTGTAATGAAATCCCGCATAGCCTGTTGAATCGCCTTTGACCGATCATATCCAATATTTGAAGTGACCTGATCGAAGTTCTCTAAAAGAGTGGGGGGGAGGGAGATGCTGATGCGAGCTACACCGGGTTTCACCATGAATCATCACACCCATTCAAAAGTCTCTCATATAGTGTAAAAGTTTTTATCCTATTAGTATTACTTTTTTGTTAGAGAGTAATACTATGTTGAATCGGATTGCTAATGATCGACTTGCGAAGAGCTTTGCCAAAATTAAATTCAAATACCAGACAGTGGACTGGGACGCGATTCCAACAAAGCATATTGGGATCTACATTCACGTTCCCTTCTGTGAGCAGTTATGTGCTTTCTGTCCTTTTCATAAAGTAGTGTATAAAGAAGAATTGAAGCGACTCTACCTAAAAGCCATTGAAAAGGAAATTAAAGAGCGAACAATGGAAGGAAAGGTCGAATGGGTGTATATTGGCGGTGGGACACCAAATCTCCTTACACCTTCTGAGATTGGACGAATACTTGAAGCTCTTCGAGAATACGTAGATTTAACAAATATAGGGATGGAAGGGAACCCCTTACAATTTACTCCAGAGTATCTCCATCAGATTCGAGAACTGGGAGTTGAGAAACTTAGTACTGGAGTGGAATCCCTCAAGCCAGATACATTATCCCATGTGAATCGGGCTAAGGCAGATGAAGCACAAATTACATCTATCGTCGAACTTGCTCGAAAGCTTGGATTCTCAGTGAATGTTGATTTAATGGTCGGGTTACCAAAGCAGGCGCCTGAGGATTTTTTGTATGATGTGGATAGGGTCGGCGATATCAACCCTCAACAAATTACAACATATCCGTTTATGGATATCCCAGGCGTTCAGGTCGCTCCAGAAATGAATTCAAAAGAAATGTTTCACCTAATTGAGCAAGCCCATGACACGCTCGGAGACCACGGATATAACCGAGAGAGCATCTGGGTATTTTCCAAAACAAAAAAGATTTACGATTCAGCTCGTGATGAACTGGTGATTGACTATTTGGGGTTTGGTGCTGCAGCTTTTAGCAAAGTAGCAGGACAACAGATTGTGAATCCCCCGCTCCCATTATATTTAGACATGCTTCAAAATGGAAGAACAAGGGCTTTTCAAACTACCGTTGATGAAAAATCTGAAAATTGGCGGAAGTTTGGTCACGAACTTTATAATCTGTGTTTGGATCCTAAGGTCATTCAGGATATGCCACGTAGTATCAAATTTATTTTGTCTTTATTGAAGCTGACTGGAAATGTGAAAGGGGATCAGGTGACACAGAAAGGGCGATTTTTCGTGCATGATTTGACAAAAACCATTGTGGAAAGTCTTCCCTTTCCTGTGAGTAATCCGGCTGCTATCATCAACTTCGAAGAGTATCAGAAGGAACTTCAGGCAGCACAGGAATTATTACGAATCAGAGAAAAAACAGAACAACCTATTGGTGAGCCGCCGGTAAAGCCAATCAAACATTAGACAACTTAGATAAAATGGAGTATTATCGCCAAATCCACATAGAGCTACCCAATTGAGGCATTTGAACCAGTTTTTTCAACAATCATTAGGGATTTCAATGGGATTCACTATAATGTAGAAGAATCCATGTCCTTCAAGTTCTTTGAAAAACTGACCAATTGAAGCGCCACAAGATACACACTCTAGAGAATCACCGGAAATCCATTCTTCACATTCTGGGCAACGAATCATGTCTGACACCCATACTAGGGGCAGTAAGTTCACACCTAAAAATTTCAGTACACCGATGAGGATCGAAAAACGCCTATCACTTTGTAAAACCGACATGAAAGAGAATAGCAGGAATCATTATGTTGGTTTATTAATCGAAAGAATCAGATTCCACAATACATTCTACATAGATTGCAGAATGATTTGTCGTTGAAACCAGGCTATTACAGCATTAACTGTCTCCTCGTATGCCACTGGACTTGATAAATTGTGATCTGCTCCTTTGACAACGACCATCTCTTTCGGACCCTTTGCTGCATCGAAGAGCCGTTTTACACCAGATAAATCGATGCCAAGATCCGCATCTCCAGTGATGATGAATAGGGGACGTGGAGCAACTTTGTCAATTTCGTTCAGGGGATTCAATCGTTTAGCATCTTCAACCATCCAGTGAAGAACGTCCTTACGAATTTGCGGATCGGTGAGCCCGTGCATTTGATCAGGAGCATTTTGAATCAGTTCTTCGACAGCCATAGGAATCATTGGTGAACGAGCAAACCACAAGGTATCGTATACAGGAGCTCGTAGACTAACAACACTAATTCGCGAATCCCGGGCTGCAGCGAGCACCGCCACCGCTGCTCCAAAACTAGGTCCATGGACTCCAACCCAGTCTCCTTTGGTGTGATGAGATTCAAGTAAATGAGTGATAGCAGGTTTAGCGTCTTTCACTTGGTTAGCCAGACGAAACAACCCATCACTGCTGCGAAACCCCCGAAAATCAAATGTCAACACGGCAAATCCCGCTTCAGCTAATCGTGTTGCTATCCCACCAATTTGGTCAGATGATCCGGGAAGACCATGGAATTTACAGATACCTGGAAATGGTCCAGTTCCGTGGGGAAGCACAAAATGGCCCCGGAGCGTCTCTCCTTCGGAAGTGAAAGAGGTTGGTTGAACTTCGATTTTCATTGGCACACCCTCTGTTTTATGAGAAAAGTGGATTTCTATTCTGATGAGGTCCTTTAATTTCTGCTGTATTGAGTTTAGCTATACATTGACTTAAAGAATTCTAGCGCCTGTTGCTGTGTTGGGTAACTAAGAAGTTACAAAGAGTTTTTGGGAACCATAATCTACTGTAAAAAAAAGGAACGGTGACAAGCAGTGCAACAAGATGAGATATCTCTGTTAGTTGGTGGTGAAGCCGGTCAAGGTATCAATGCCGCTGGTTTCCTGTTAGCCAAATCCTTCTTTCGGGGAGGTTTACACGTATTTGGTTCCATTGATTATCCTTCCCTAATTCGAGGGGGACATAATTTCTACACCCTACGAGCAGCAGGCTATCCGGTATACAGTCACTGGGATACCATCAATCTCGTCATTGCTTTAGATGCATTGACGATGAAACGCCACCACAAACACGTTTCCAAGGATGGCGGTTACATCTATGATAGTGATCGCATTCCCGCGGACCACCATGACATCCCCACTGATAAGAAATTCCTATGTCCCATCCCATTGAAAACTCTACAGAAGGAAATTGGAGGTACTCCTGTCATTCGGAACGTGATTGCTCTGGGTGCCACCTTAGCTGTTCTGGACTATGATGTCACAATCCTTGAGGTGATACTTCGGGAGAACTTCCAACGCAAGGGCGATAAAGTCGTCGAGATGAATCATCGGGCAGTTCGTGCTGGATATGATTATGCAAAGAAGAACTTCTCGAACGAGTTCACATATCAGATCAAAGCCATCTCCAAGACGAAGCAGAACCGGATACTAATCCCTGGGAGTGAAGCGATAGCAGTGGGAGCAATGGCGGCAGGGTGTAAATTCTATTCAGCCTACCCCATGACTCCCTCCTCTGGTGTCCTCCATTTCTTTTTCGCCCAAGGCGAACAGTTTGGCATAGTGACGCACCAGCCCGAAAGTGAAATCGCGGCCATTAATATGGTCATTGGAGCTGCCCATGCAGGGACAAGGGCAATGACGGGAACTTCGGGTGGAGGTTTCTGCTTGATGACGGAAGCCTTCAGCATGGCGGGCATGACGGAAACCCCGCTGGTAGTGATGCTTGGTCAACGAACAGGACCTAGTACTGGGTTACCGACATACACTGGACAAAGCGATTTGCTCTTCGCAATCCATGCTTCGCATGGTGAGTTTCCACGAATCTTGCTGGCCCCTGGTGACGTTCAGGAGTCCTTTGATCTCACTATTGATGCTTTCAACCTGGCTGAGCAATTCCAACTCCCTGTAATCATACTCACTGACAAACACCTACTCGAAAGCCACTATACCAATGACACTTTCAAACTCGATAACGTACCAATTGACCGGGGCAAACTACTCCCCATGACACCCTATAAGGGTGAGAAACCATATCTTCGTCATCGTTACACCGATGATGGTATCTCCCCCCGGTTAATCCCAGGAACCCCCAATGCATTAGTCCATACAGATTCGGCGGTCCACAAAGAAAGTGGGTTTCAAGGAGACCACTGCGAAATCGCTGAAAGGCAAGCGAATAAACGCTATCAGAAAATGCCTACATTAATGAAAACCCTCTCAAAACGCGATACCGTGAAGATACATGGACCACATGACGCGAAAACGAGCATTGTTAGTTGGGGGTCACCTAAAGGGGCAATTCTTGAAGCCTTGAGAATTTTGCATAAAGAACACCAGAGCATTAACTTTACACAAATTCTCTATATTGAACCATTTCCGGTTAGTGAAGTTGAAAAGGCGTTCCAAGGCAAGCGCCTAATTCTTGTGGAAAATAACCAGACAGGTCAACTCGGGAGCCTCATTCAGCAATACACGGATTACAAAATCAATTACCGCATCCTCCGATATGATGGACGACCCTTTGATCCTGGTGACCTGACAGACCGTATTCGGGAGGCCCTTAAATAAGGAGTGAAGGAAATGCAAAAACCAACAGTTGAAAATTTGGATACCCTTGAACCAAATACCTGGTGTAAAGGCTGTGGAAATTTTGGGTTGTTACGTGCATTAAAGGCAACCCTCGCTGAGTTGGAAGTTCCTAAGGAACAATACTTCCTTGTGACAGGAATCGGTTGTCATGGCAAACTCTACAACTATGTTGACGTGAATGGATTCCACGGCATCCATGGACGTACACTTCCCTTGGCAACTGGTGTAAAACTCACAAACCATGAACTGACAGTAATCTGCGCCGCCGGTGACGGCGACCAATACGATGAAGGACTCGGGCATTTACCCCATGCGGCAAGGCGTAATATTGACATCAAACTCTTCACTCATGACAACAAAGTGTATGGTCTAACGACTGGACAGACAGCACCAACCGCCATCCAAGGATACCGAAGCAAAACAACACTGCATGGAGCCCCCTCACCTCGCCTAGAACCCCTCAAAATCGCTTTAGCAAGTAATGCCAGTTTTGTCGCCCGTGGATGGGTTGGTGACCTTGAACATTTGAAAGGACTCATGAAAGCCGCCATTCAACATCGGGGCTTCGCATTGCTAGATATTTTTCAAGTTTGTTTTACCTTCAACCGAGAACAAACCTTCCAATTTTACCGTGACCGTGTATACAAACTCGAAGACGAAGGTCACGATTCCTCAGATCTCCATCAAGCATGGACTCGTGCCCAAGAATGGGGAGACCGAATACCCATTGGACTCTTCTACCAAGAAAACCGCCCAATTTACCGCGACTCTCTGCCCCAACTCAAGAAAGAAGCACTCATCAAGCAACCACTTGCTCCCAAGGGTCTTGAAAAACTCTTGAAGGAATTCATGTAGCTTCTATCCACGATCAAAGATCTCGTCATATCATATTCGATATTGCTGAAATCACAAATCCCGAGTATTATAAGTAACAGGACTTCCCTTGGAGTAACGGCGAGTCGCGTGGATCTGCAGCTTTGTCAACGTCTTATCAAAACCTGTTGTCCCCAACTTCACATCGAGGATATTATTCCGAATACTGAGGGATTGGTGTATTTCATAGCCGAAGTCAACGGCGAATACATTTTTCGGTTCCCTCGATTCCCGGAATCCAATAAATACCTTAACATAGAAGCTGCCATCCTCCCAAAATTAGGGTCCTGGATTGAATTATCCATTCCAAAGTTTGAATTCATTTGTAAGAAGAATCCCGATTATCCATGGATGTTCGTAGGTTACCCAAAGATTCCCGGGATTCCCCTAACGAAAACGCAGCTGAATACCACTGATCCCTATCAATCTGCCAAGGACCTAGGATTGTTTTTGACGCAACTCCATAGCTTTCCAGTGGAACAGGCCAGACAGGCAAAGGTCCCGTTCTTGGATTCTGCCCAATGGCGTACCATCTACGAGAAGTTCTATCAACAAATCAAAACAGAAATCTTTCCTCTTCTGGACTCCCCCCTGCAAACGCACCTTACTAGCCTATTCCAAAAGTTTCTGGAGAATGACCAGAATTTCCATTTCCAACCCACTCTCATCCACCGGGACTTAGGAGAAGAGCACATCCTCTGGGATCCAAGCGCGAAGCGAATCACCGGTATCATCGACTGGAACGATGTCAGCATCGGCGACCCTTTCTTCGATTTCACAGGCATCTTTGGATCATATGGTGAAAAGTTTACGATACAGGTCGCAGAGCACTACCCGCGGCTACCTGACGACACCATCTTTGATCGTATACGGTTCTATTCGAAAATCGGTTGGTGCCACTTTATCCTCTACGCTGAGATGATAAGAGATCAGAAACTACGTGAAGAATCAATACAGCAGCTACAAAGCGCAGTGATTGAAAAAGAGAGAAAGGGAGCCTGCTAGCATAGGCTAGGCAGGCTTGATGAAGTAGGCGAGGTCGCCGCTATCGAGTTCTTGTGGTTCAATTTTAACCTTCATGCCAACCTTAGGTTTACTGGTTAATCCTTTCAAGTGACCTGTGAGGAGAAGGTTGTCTTCAAACTCAATGACACCAACCGCATAGGGAACATTGGTTTTCTTGGCTATGCCTTCAGGGGCAAAGTGTACGATGGACCAGGTATAGAGTGTTCCTTCAGGATTCACTTCAAACCACTTCAAGTCCTTACCACCGCAAGGACAGGTAAATCGGGGTGGCATGAATTTCTTCCCACATGACTTACACTCAGTGGCAAGGAATTTACCTTCCTTGAGTCCGTTAATAAATTTGCGAAATTCAGCGGTCATTCGTTGTCGATGCTTGACATCCGTTGATAATTCTTGTACTAAGCCTAATTGGGGTTCACTCATTGCATCTCACCTCAGGGCTCCAAAATGAAGACATTCACAAATTGACCATGCTGGCCAACATTGTGACATAATGCAACTTCGGCATCTGGAACTTGCCGTTGCTTTTCGGCAGTCCCAAAGACTTGTTTGTATGCGTCAACGACTTGCCCGATACCTGTAGCACCTAATGGGTGACCCTTGGATTTGAGTCCACCATCGACATTCACCGGAACTCCAGGTCCGTCAATATAGGGTCCACGTTCTTCAGTCCATTTACCTCCTTGACCTCGTTCACAAAAACCAAGATCTTCATAGGCCATGATCTCTGCAATGCTAAAGCAGTCGTGAACATATGCCACATTAATATCCTTTGCAGAGCGACCTGATGATTTATAAGCCATCTCTGCAGCCCTAACCGAACCACCCAGATTAGTTAGATTGGGACGATCCGTAACACGCATCGTATCCGAAGAACAGCCAAGACCAGTAATCCAGAGTGGATCACTTGACATCTTTTTGGCTTTTTCTTCGTTCGCGAGAATGACGGTCGCTGCTCCATCGCTAATTAAGCAACAGTCATAGAGTCGAAGGGGTAGAGCAATTGGGACCGCTCCATTAGCATCTTCAATTGATACTTTTCGACGCAGATGTGCTAGCTTGTTATAGTAACCATAGTAATGGCTTTTAACGGAAACAGCTGAAAGCTGGTCACGTGTTAGCCCATCAACAGCCATCTTTCGTGCAGCATAAAGAGAGTAGAAGGTTGGAAAACTAATTCCATACGGATACTCCCACCTGTGGTCTCCAGCTACTGACATCAGTTCAGTTGCATAAGCAGTAGACACCCAGGTCATGGTTTCAACGCCAATGGCAGCCATAACATCGAATTGCCCGGAAGCAATTTGTGCCCAGGCTGTTCTGATGGCTGTGGAGCCAGTAGCGCATGCGGTTTCAACTCGCATTGTGGGTTTGCCTATAATGCCGACTTCATCGGCGATAAGTGCTGCAGCAGCACCTTGACCTGCAAAGGCTTCTGCGGCAATGCCGATGACGCTGGCCTCGACGTCATCATTTGTAATTCCTGCGTGTTCGATTGCAGGGAAGTAAGATTCGTGGGCGAGTTCCCGGATTGTAACGGCGGGGTAGGCCGCTTTCTCACCTTCGATGTCTTCTTCGATGATTTTACCGCGTTTACCGTATTTGCTGTGGCCGATACCCACAATTGCGACTTTTGGAATTGCCACTTATTTTTCACCTACTTTTTAGTTCTTATTTTGATGCTTCTATCGCGATTTTCACTAATAGAATCTTTTGTTGTCTTAGTTTTGCTGTGTCTATTTACCCTTAAATTTAGGCTTGGATTTGGAGAATACAGCAGCAATACCGGTTGCTAGGTCTTCGGTGTCAAAGGTAGCGAGCATGCCATCAAGTTCTGTTTTGTTGCCTTTTTCAACTGGAACATCGAAGGAATGGTTCAATGCTTCCTTGGCAAGTTTGAGTGCGATCGGTGCATTGTCAGCTAGTGATTGGGCCATGAAGAGGGCTTCACCATGAAGTTCGTCACTTGGTGCAACCTTGTTTACAAGACCCATTTCAAACGCCTCATCAGCCAGAACGTCTCTGCCAGTGAGGACAATCTCTTTTGCTCTGCCCATGCCCACGACGCGCGGTAAGCGTTGGGTTCCACCCCAACCAGGAATGAGACCTAATTTCACTTCAGGATTACTGAATTTGGTTTCCTTTGACGCGACACGGAGATCACAAGCTAAGCTCATTTCTAAGCCTCCACCCATGCATAGTCCATGGATTTCTGCAATGAGGGGTTTGGGGAAGGCTTCGATCCGTCGGAAGAGGGCTTGCCCGGATTCCATGAATGCCTTAGCTGCTGGTTTGTCTTGAGCCATTTGTGCAGCAGCAGTAAGATCAGCACCCACCGAGAAAGCTTTCTCAGAGGCGGAACGGATGATGACAGCACGAACATTGTCGTCTTTTTCGATTTTATCGAGAACATCGTTCATCTCTTTGATGAGCTCTGGCCCGATAGCATTGAGTTTTCCTGGGCGGTTGAGGGTGATAACGCCGATTTGTTCTTCTTCAGCGAGGAAGTGACCTTCGACCGCGTAGGTGATGGTTTCATAATCTGCCATTTTTGATATTTCCTCCTATTTCTTTGATTTTTACTTGTACTCGAAGAATCCTTTACCAGATTTCATACCGAGTTCGCCTTTTTCCACTTTTTCCACCAACAATTTTGGCACGGAATAGCAATCACCATAGCCTTTGTGGAGTGTTTCAGCCGTTGCTTTAGCGATATCTAAACCCACAAAGTCCGCTAGGGTAAGTGGACCAACAGGATGATTGGCACCGAGTTGCATTGCTGTGTCGATGTCCTCTCCTGATGCAAGGCCTTCTTGAAAAATTTTCATAGCTTCACCCATTAGGGCACCAAGAATGCGATTGACAATGAATCCCGGTGAATCTTTCACTTTCACCGGTGTTTTCTGTAGCTTTTTGGAAAATGCGACAGCCATTTCGATTGTCTCATCAGAGGATTTTTCACCAATTACGACCTCGACAAGTTTCATTGCTGGGACAGGGTTGAAAAAGTGTGTGCCAACAACTTTATCGGGACGTTTAGTCACCGTGGCCATTTCTGTAATACTGAGGCTTGAGGTATTAGAGGCAAAAATTGTATCTGGACGAGCAACCGCATCCATTTTCTTGAAGAGCTCTTTCTTGGCTTCCATATTTTCGAAGATAGCCTCGACAACCATATCCACGTCTTTGACAGCTTCTGTTACATCAAGAACAGGATGGATACTATCGACGATAGTCTTAGCGCCTTTAAGATCGATTTTCCCTTTGTCTACACCAGTTTTAACCATTGATTTGATTGTGTTCATGCCCTTGTTGATGAATTCTTGTTTGATATCATTAAGATTGACTTCAATACCGAATCGAGCGGCTTGGTAGGCAATACCAGTGCCCATGGCACCCGCACCGATTACGGCGATTCGTTTGATTTCCAATTTCTTTCACCTTGATTTAAATTTGAACAACGAATGCGTGGGATGAATTGACTAAGCGGAGCAAGGAAGTCCTATTTTAATCACACGAATAGTAAAATGTTGGCGCTTCTAAGAATGCAAAGAAAAGGAGTTAGAGAGAGGTTTGGGCTCGAAGCTGACGCAGTTGCAGTCGGATACGGACGAACTTTCGATCATATTCAGCTTCCGTGATAGAACCGTCTTTGAGAGCAGTTTCGAGTTTTTTGAGTTCCTCAGCTAGCTGCGCTTCATCACCGGTTACTATCTTCTCGAGCGGCTTTGCAGGGGCTCCTGCTGACCTTGCAGCTTCAATAGTCATTGGAACCGGAGCAGGAGCAGGAGGTAGTTCTTCATATTCAAGTTGTTCCAGTGTCTCAGTTTGAGTTGTGGGAAGAGGCGGAGCTGATGGTTCTTTTAGAACCTCCTCCGCTTTCGCTTTTTTCTCAGCTTGTTGTATATTTGGAGATTTCTTTGTCAGGTGTTTAGTTCTAGTCATGAGGAATTCGAGTTCCGGTATGAGAGCAGGATTTAAGACATATTTCTTGAGAACAGTGATGGCTGTTTCTTCTGGTTCGGTTATTGCGTGGCAAGAGTGGCAGATAAATACCATCTGGGGCTGCTTAAATGACGCATTGCATTGGTGGCATTGATAACCTCTGAAATTACGAAATTCGGGACCGTTATCATCTTGAGCACCGCACCCTTCACAATGAAGTTCTTGGTCATTATTGGGTTTGATGGCGATATGTCCACATGAAATATGTTCGTAGAGATCCACAGGCTGGGCTGGAGTCTGGCAATTGGGACACAGTATGTGAGGATGAAGGTGGATGGAATTGCATTTAGGACATGCGAGTGCAGTGTCAGTAGGTTCGGTTAATAGCAGACCATAGTCTCCGAGACGCTCAAGTAATCGCATAGACTGTTCATCATCTAGGTTCGTAATCGATGAGGCCAAAGGATAAGAATAGCCAATTTTGGTTGTCGCTAGTTCTGGGACTAGTTCTGCCCGGTTTCGCTGTAACATGGCTCCAATTAGTGACCGGGTTTCTTTCTCCTGTAAGATTGTCAACTCTGACAAATCTGAAGGAGCTTTTCGTGTGGCAAAGCGTTCGAGTTCAGAGCTGATGATTTTGAGAAGCTTTCTACGGAATTCAATAGTTACGGCTTTGAATCCGTTAGGTTCACGATGTAAATCAGCGAGAAGGGGATCCACTTGCACTTCAAGATTATCAAAAAACTGGGTGTATCGGGCTTCAGGGTCTCTGGCTCCGACGGCGAGGACCTTCATAAGAATACGACCTCTTCGGATTAAGAGTTTGAAATTGCCAAGAGCGATGGTTTCTAGTTTTCCACCCGAGGTTTCTCGCGCGAAGTCGTGAGTTGCGGCGATGAATCCTGAAAATAAATCGGGGTTAAAAGAGAACCCAGGTACTGTGATGTGGGAGAGGAGGAGTCCACTGTTAGCATCGATGAGCCAGATTCCATAAAGAACCATGTGGGTTTTACACCTCGCTCTTTGATTTCATCACTTAGATGACGTGTGTCTATTCGTTCCCAATATTTACGAAAAAACGGATGAAGCCGCAATCATTCGTTCTTCCGCAATTCAGCCTGCCCGAACATCCCTTATATTCATGTCCGTCACCCAGAAATTTTCAGTCGAAAATACAATTTCGCGTAACAGTTTATTCTTGACATTCCCGGCAGAAATTGGCGACACGTACACCCGATTTAACTGAAGAAATAATCGTCCCACAAATCCGACAGGATTCACTGCCCTTCCCGTGAACTTGAAGGAAGTCACGGAGTTCAAATTGGAGGGTGTCACCAGCCCTTGCAGAGATGGTATTAATGGCATTCTGAAGAACTGATTTTGTGGCAAAAAACAAGGCTTCGATTTCAGAATCAGTGAGGGTTGACCGTTTTCGGAAAGGCAACACATGAGCGGCAAAAAGGATTTCATCAGCGTACGCGTTCCCCAGTCCTGCAATAAACCGTTGATTTACCAAGACGTGCTTTATGACTGCTTGAAACTTCTGAATTCGTTGACGAAAGACCTCTAGAGAAAGATTGGGATCTAAGGCATCAGGACCTTGATCATCAAAGTTGGGAATAAGAGAAGTGGATTCATCCTGTAAAAGCAGATAGAGTTTCCCCATATTCTTAGCATCATGATAGCGAATATCCTGGTTATTATCCAGCTGGAACCGGAAACCTAGTTTCTTTTGTTTGGGATCTGATGGTGATTGGAGACGGAGGCGACCGGCAAGCATGAAATTGATGTACAAGTGTGCAGGTGGTTCTAAATGAAAGATAAGGAATTTACCAAACCGAGAAAATTCTTTGAAAGAACGGTTCTGGAGTTCAGTTGCAAATACTTCAGCTGTGGGTCGTCGAAGGAGCACGGGGCTGCCAATTTCAACTTCTTCGATAGTGCGGCCTGTTAAGGTGCGGTTTAAGACATTCTTTGCGACTTCAAGGTCGGGTAATTCTGGCACGGTGCTCCGCTCGCAGGCTTTCCCTGCACTTCCACTCTTATGTGATTTCCGTTTCAGGTTCAGGGTCCAGTTTGGGTGGACCGCCTTCCCGTTTCAAGAGGTAGTAGGCGAGAACAGCAAAGAAGATAGCGAAAACTGCGAAGAGACCTTCAACGAGTATTAGTGCAATTGTGGATGGTAGAAATGGGTAGAAAACGAATTGCAGAAGTATTAGGGGAATGAAGTCAAAGAGAAAATGGGCGAGAATGGCCACACCAGCAAAGAGGAACCGGTGATGCCAAACAGCAAGAGCGACGATGATCGTAGCAGACACATGGAAGATAATGGCGATGTTCCGTTCAATTGCGCCAGTCATGAAGTTAAAGATTAGAACTGGTTCGGGGGGAAGGATGACAATGGTTATCAACCATTCGTAGAGAAATCCGTAAAGCAGTACAGTAAGCACATACAAGAGAAGAGCCTCACACAGACCCCAGCCTAAACCAAAACAGAGAGCATGCTTCACCGTGTTAACAAATCGTGGAGCCTTTTTGAGAAACCCATATTTGATCCCTTCTTCGAATAGCCCCGCCATGAGTGCACCAAGAAAAATCATAATGGCGGCAAAAGCCACGTAGAATGCTGGAGGGATGGTTAATGCCCAGAATTCGAGGGCTACAAGAATCGGTGTGCGAGCAAGTAGGGCGATAAGCCAAAAACAACCCCCAATGATGGCTGAAAGCCACATGCTCCCTTTGAAGCGGGCGATGTAGAGAAATATTATGAAGGCGGGTAGAATTGCGATAAGGCTTCCACCGATT